>Ga0256407_10000056_pt1 | contig 268988 bp, 239 predicted proteins | sample RumenRJG_04DNA_FD_193489 | JGI IMG/M metagenome (GOLD analysis project Ga0256407, IMG submission 193489) | Bovine rumen microbial communities from Lethbridge, Alberta, Canada - RJG_04 | ecosystem: Host-associated > Mammals > Digestive system > Stomach > Rumen | place: Canada: Alberta...
GTTCGGGCCCTTCGGGCGGCTGGGGCACACGCCGACGCCTCCTGCGGCATCCACGTGCACGTCGGGCTGGGGAGCCACACCCCCCGCACCCTGCGCAACTTGGTCAACTTGGTGAACGCCAAGGAAGACCTCCTGACCCAAGCCCTGCAGATTTCCCCCGCCCGCCGGGAACGGTGGTGCCAGCCCGTCGACCCCGACTTCCTCGCCACCCTGAACCGCCGGAAGCCGACCTCCTCCGAGGAGCTCGCCCGGATTTGGTACGACGACCGGAACTGGGAATGGCACGCACACCAGCACTACGACCCCTCCCGGTACCACCTCCTGAACCTCCACGCCGTTTGGCAGAAGGGCACCATCGAGTTCCGGGCTTTCAACTCGACCCTCCACGCCGGGGAGGTCAAGGGGTACATCCAGCTTTGCCTTGCGATTTCCCACCAAGCCCTGACGGTCGCCAGCGCCAGCCCCCGCCGCCCGGAAACCGACAACCCCGCCTACACCTTCCGGTGCTGGCTCCTCCGGCTGGGGCTGAACGGCGACGAGTTCAAGACCGCCCGGACACACCTCCTGAAGCACCTGCCCGGGAACGCCGCTTGGAGGAACGGTGCCGAAACCACCCGCCGGGCTTCCTGATCCGGCGGGCACACCCCGACCGCCGCTGGGCGGTTCCCCGGAGGGCTCCCGGATCGGGAACCTTCCCGGGAGCCACACGGCTCCTAAATCAAGCAGGGCTTTTGCCCGGAAAGGAACACACCATGAAGACCATCACCGTCGACCGCCAGCGCTTTGGAATCAAGACCGACCCCCGCACAGGCACACCCTGCGTTTCCAGCATCCACCCCTACGACGAGACCGAGTACCACTGGGCTCTGAAATCGCCCGCCGGGATGTGGAAGGTGTACCGCCGGGGAAAGCTGGTCACCATCTTCGGCAAGAGCCTGAACCTCGAGCCGGAACAGGTCGCCGCCCGGCTCCTGAATCTGGACAGGCAGGCACACCTGACCCGGACGGGCGGGATCTGGTAAGCCGCCCACCGCCACACCCGGCGGTTCCGGTTGAGGGCTTTCAAATCGGGAGCCTTCACCCGGAGCCACAGGCTCCTAAATCAACAGGCGCACAGCGCCAAGGAGGGCACACCATGAAAAAGCAGGACATCCGCAACATCTACACCCAGAAGGTCACCGAGCTCCTGAATCAGGGGTACACCATTTTCCCGGACACCATGAACGGGAGCCAAGGCGAGATTGCACACATCGACCTGACCAACGGCTCTGAAATTCTCCGGGTTCTCCTGACCCGCGAACACCGCTGGGAGCGCGGCGAAGGCGGGTACACCGGAGACACCATTCTGCTGACGGTCGGCAGGGCCGCACCGGACACACGGGTGTTCGACAACTGGGATGGCACGGTTTGGAACAGCCGCCTCGAGCCACTCTTCCAAATCGAGTGGGCTTGGATCGGCGGGAACCGCCTGCACAGCTGGTACACCGACATGGAAGAAGGTCGCCGGATTAGCCGCCTGCAGTGGGAACGCTACAAGGCACAGCAGACCGAGCGCCGGGAGGAGCTGGGCGACGCTTTCAAATCAGCAGCCCTGAAGTGGCTGAAGAAGCAACCTCGCATGAAAACCTGCAAGCTGGAAGACATTGAGACCATGCTTCGGGTCACGGATGACGAAGGCAAGCGCCGCTTCGAAATCATCGCCAAGGGTAAACGGTACACCATCCGCTGAGCCACACGGACACCGCCGGGCAGGCGGTTCCGGTTGAGGGCTTTCAAATCAGGAAGCCTTCACCCGGAGCCACAGGCTCCTGAATCAAGAAGGAGGTACACACCCATGAAGCTCATCGACCTGAACGACGACCGGGTTTACACCCCGGCAGACCTGAAGCGGGATTGGGCACAGTTCCGGGATGAAGACCCGGACAACCACGCCGTCAGCTTCAGAATCGAGTTCTTCGAAATCCTGATGGCAACCATCAACGGTCGGAACGACTTCGAGATCACCGGCCTGACCCCACGGGAAACCAGCAACCTCATCCTTCGCCTGCGGGCACAGCTTTGAAATCAAGGAGGGCATCAGAATGTACATCCACGAACTGCTCAACAACCCGGAATTCAACTTCAACGCTCCGGTCAGAATCCTGAAGTACCTCGGAGGCGATGAAACCGTCACGGTTTTCGACAGCACAGTTTCCGGCGACATCCACTTCGACCTGATGATGAAAAGCATCACGGCGATCAACCCCGGCGACGACGGAGTCTTGGAAATCGAGTACGCCGACTGAGCTCTGGAATCCGCCGCCGGAGGTACACATTGACTTGACTTCCGGCGGCGGCAGAGTGATGAATCCCACAAGCCGCACGGCTTTGAAATCAAGAAGGAGGCTTTCCCATGAAGATCACCGCAGTTATCACCGACGCTGACATCCGCTGGCGCATCGATCAGGCGGCAACCGAACTGGAAGAATACAACCAGATCCGCTTCCCGGACAGCGACGCCCGGGCTGAGTTCATCGAAGACTGTGTCAGCTCTGAAATCGACAGCTACGAATTGTACGAACGCGACCCCTTCGGCTACCGTCCGGATTACCGGGTCACGGTCCTCGACATGGCTGACCTGTACGGATACACGGTCAACGATTAACACTTGCGTTTTCCCCTGAAAAGGGTGAAGATAGAAACGAGCCGCAGGCTCTTGAATCAAGGAGGCTACATGAAATACATCGCTTACGGATCAAACATGGTCGAAGAGCAAATGGCTGTCCGCTGCCCGGAAGCCAGACTTATCGGCACCGGGTACATCAGCGGAGCCCGGCTGGAGTTTTACCTCCACGCCACGGTCGAAGAAACCGGCGACCAGCGGAATCGTGTACCCGTCGCGGTCTGGGAAATCAACCAGCGGGATGAACAGATGCTGGACCGCTACGAAGGCTACCCGAGCTACTACATCAAGGATCGCTGGTGGGTACACATGAACGACGGTTCCGTGATCGAAGGCATGATCTACCTGATGAAACTGATCCGGAAATCACCGCCGCACACCCAGTACTACGATGGCATCGCCAACGCATACCGCAGGCTCGGCCTTGGCTCTCAAATCAAAACGGTCCTGAAGCCAGCGCTGGAAAGAAGTATTGCCCGGGGATATGACTGGTAATCCACTGGCTAGGTCAGACCAGGCACAGCCGCTTCCAAATTCGGAAGCGGCCTTTTCTTTGCCCTTTTTGCCGCCTTTTCCATGCGGTTGGGTTCTTCTTCGACCAGCGCCGCAGAGCCGCCACGTGCGGCAAAACAGGCGCGAAAAAAGCGGAACAGCGTTTGCCGCTCCGCTCTCAAATCCGCTGGGGCTTATTTCCCGTTCTCAATCAAGTCCGCTGTCAGCTCCACGCCTTCCTCAGTGTTCCTGAACCGCATGATCAGCTGACCATCTGATACCTCATACATTGCCTGAAAAGGCTGCTCCCAAATCTGTGTCAGCCCGGGACAGCGCTTCATAGCTTCCCGGCGGTACGGTTTGAAATCCGCGCCGGGCTGTTCCTGTGTCCATCGTTTGAAAATGCTGATCAGCGCTGGGCCATGGTCCATCCGGATCTGTTCCCAAACAGCCTTTCCGGGGAGATCTTTGAAATCGACGCTTGGCAGGTCAGGGTTCAGGAATGCCCACTCATCTACAGGCATCGGGTTCTGCATGAATGCCAACAGGGCTTCCTGTGTTCCGCAGTCGTCGCACACCATAATCCCATCCGCGACCCGGCTCAGAGCGTTGGTGTACAGGGCGGGTTTCATCGTGTCCCTCCCGCACCGGGGACAAGGCATGTGCTCTCCAGCCTCCTGCCGGGCTTTCAAATCCGCGAGAGCTTTCTGGATATCAGTCATTGGAGGTCACCTCCTGTACCGCCTGCCGCTTTTCCTTCCGGATCTCTGCGTACTTAGTTTTGTGCTTTTCAGCCGCCTCGTCATTCGGGAAAGCACTGTGCCCCTTCAGGTGCTTCAGCAGCAGGTTGCGCTCCGCTTTGGAATCCGCGCCGCCATATCCAATACGCATCAGCCACGCACGGGCGAAGTACTTCTCGTTCTCCGGCTCTTGCCGTTCCGGGAACACCCGGGTCGCTTCCTTCGCCGCTTTCAGAATCCGGGCAGTTAGCATTGCATATACCATGTTCCGCTCCGGCTCGTCCTGGTGTGCCTGGTAGGTCAAGGTGACCTTTCCGTCAGCGTACTCGAATCCGGTCAGGCCATCTTCCTTGGCGGCATCCAACAGAGCTTTGAAATCCTCCATGGTTTCAGGAGTGTTCTCCATCAGCCGGGCGATCAGGTTGTCCGGGACGTTCAACAGGTCGCCGCCGGTCATCTTTCCAATCAGGTACTGCTTGGTGTACAGCATGAAGATCAGGTTCTTCAACTGCAGCGCTGTCAAATCGTCAGCGGGTACCGAAATGCTTACCTGATCCACGGTTCCGGTCGTTTCGGGTTCAGGTTCCGTCTGTTCCTCCGCCGGGGCAGCTTCCTCTTCCGGGAAACAGCCAATCCGGGTCAGGAAATCCCGCAGGGCTTCCAAATCCTCACCCTCGATGTCGCCGTCCCGGTTGACGGTGTAATCGCCAACCTGATAAACGAATGTAGGCGGCCCCATGTACTTAGGGGTGATTCCGAGTTCATCGGCGAGGGCTTTCGCCAGCGCCTTTCGGTCGGTCGTGTTTGTCTTGATGGTCATGGTCCATACCTCCTTCGATTTTGGTAGGACATTACTCACTCTAAAAGGTCATAAAGTCAAGCAATTTCAATGCTTCCAGCGGATTATTTCCCATAAGGCTTGCTGTCGTTTTCCCACGGCATCCACTGTCGCCAGAAATGCCCCAGCGTAGAGGTATAGGTGTAATCCACATGTCGCAGGCCAAGGAAATCAATGATGCCTTCCGGCGTCAGGTCATAGTTCTTTCGAATCCACTTCTCAATGTACCTCACAGGCACCATGCCGGAACGGAAGGTGTTCACACAGACGCTGACCGGCTCTTCAATCCCAATGGCATAGGCCAGCTGCACCTCGCACTTTCCAGCCATCCCGTCACGAACCACATCCTTTGCAATCCGGCGGGCCATGTACGCTGCCGCCCGGTCGACCTTCGTCGGGTCTTTCCCGCTGAAAGCACCGCCGCCGTGATGTGCCGCGCCGCCGTACGTATCCGCGATGATCTTTCTTCCGGTCACTCCGGAATCGGCAAAGCTGCCGCCGGTCACGAATCGTCCGGTTGGATTGATCAAGACCCGGAAGTCCTGGTTCAGGCCATAAGCGTCAGCGATCTTATGCATGATGTGTTTGCAGATCTCCTGAACATCCTCGGTCTTGGCATCTTTCCTGTGCTGGGTACTGATCAGGAAGGTGTCGATTCTGTGCTTCCGGTAATCGAAAGACACCTGGCTCTTGGCATCGGGCAACAACTGTGGGTATTCTCCCTGCTGCAGATACTGGATCGCTTCGGTTGCAAGAACAAAAGGAAGCGGCAGCATTTTGTGTGTTTCGTTGGTGGCGTAGCCAAACATCATACCCTGATCGCCTGCGCCTTTGCGGTCAACGCCCAAGGCGATATCGCCGGACTGCTTCGAAATATGAACCGTCAGATCAAAGGTGTCCCTGATCTCCGGTTCCCGGACAGCCAGTACCTTCCGAACCAGGTCATGCACATCCGGCTCGTGGTCGGAGGTGATTTCTCCGGCAACCGTTACGTGGTTGTCTTTGATCAGGGTTTCGACAGCCACACGGGACTGGAGATCATGGCTCAGGCAGTCAGACAGAATAGCGTCAGAAATCTGGTCACAGATTTTGTCAGGATGTCCAGCGGACACCTGTTCAGATGTAAAAAGCATAGTGTTCCTCCTTCGGGGAAAAGGAAAACCCGCCAGGTACTGTGCCTGACGGGCCTTCACGATTTTCCATGATATCATAATAACACATTCGGGACGGGGAATATTATCATAAATTGGACATTACCCTTTCCCATACAACAGGACAGTCAACCGATCCAACGCCCGGTTCTTATGCCGGTATGCCGTGGCCTGCTCTACATGCAGGTACTCGGCAATATAGCTGGCAGCGCCGCTTCCGTAAGATTTGGAATCCCCATAGAAAGTTTCCAGACAAAACTGATCCTCTTCAGAAAGCTGCTCCCACGCGGGCATGAACCAGTTCATGAATTCGACCGCCTGCCGGTAGCGTTCCCGCAGCACATCGATCTCCTCGATCGCTTTCAGCATGCGATCTTCCCCGGCGGTGGGATTATGGGCTTTCGGCATCCCATCCCACTTGGGGCTGGTGACGCCTGCCATGGTTTCATAGGCACCCTTGATTTCCTCGCCGGAGTTCTTGATGATGAACTGCATGCTTTTGAAATCCTTCAGCGCCGCAATCGTGGCGGTTCGTTTGTCGAGATACTTCCACATGATACTCATAGGCATAACCTCCGAAAATGATAGTGTTTCTCGGATTGCCATTGAGATTGACTCAGATTGTCAGGTGGGCCTTCACCGCATCGATCAGGCTCTGCTGCGTGGTATCCTTCCGTTTCAGTGCGGAAAGCACATTCTCGTCAACAGTGTCCTTCATCACGATGTGGTGGATGGTCACCACTTCATTTTGCCCTTGTCGCCAGAGACGGGCGTTGGTCTGGGAGTACAGTTCCAGTGACCACACCAGCGAAAACCAGATCAGGATGTGTCCGCCTTTCTGAATGTTCAGGCCATGCCCGGCGCTGGCCGGTGAGATCAGAGCCACAGGAATCTTGCCAGCATTCCAGTCGGCAATATCCTGATCGGACTTCAGATCCCGGGTCGGCACTCCCTTTGCGGTCAGGTACTCCTGAATCCGCTGATGGTCATGCTTGTACCAGTAACACACCAACACGCTCTGTCCGTTTGCCTGTTCAATCAGATCAAACAGGGCTTCCAGCTTCTTCTCGTGGAGCGGCTTCACTTCCTTATCGGAATTGTAGACCGCACCGTTTGCCATCTGCAGGAGCTTATTGGACAAGGCAGCAGCATTGTCTGCCGTCAGTGTGTCTCCCTCGACATCCACCAGGAGATCTTCCTTCATGGAGTCATACAGTTTCCGTTCTTCCGGGTCCATCTCCACATTGTGGGTGACGGTCAGGCATTCCGGCATGTGCAGGTAATCCTTTGCCTTCATGGACACGGAGATGTCCGCGATCTTCTGGTAGATCAGTTCCTCCGCCCCGGGACGCGGCACATAGTTGTAAACCACTCCGGTGTACGGATTCATGCCTGCCGGTTTGAAATACGCTTCACGGTACCGGGTGATAAACTGCCCCAGCCGCACGCCCTTAGCGATCAGGTACGTCTCCGCCCACAGATCCAGTAAGCCGTTGCTGGCCGGTGTTCCGGTCAGACCAACGATCCGTTTGATATACGGACGCACCTTCCGCAGTGCCCGCCAGCGCTGACTCTGGTGATTTTTGAAGCTACTCAGCTCGTCAATCACCACCATGTCAAAGGGCCACGGCATATTGTGTTTCTCCAGGTAATCCGTCAGCCATTTCACGTTGTCCCGGTTGATCACGTATACGTCAGCCTGCGCCCGCAGTGCAGCAGCACGATGCTTCGCGTCACCAACCATGACGGACATCTGCAGGAAATCCAGTCCGTCCCATTTTTCCCGTTCCTCCGGCCACACATTGGAAGCGACCCTAAGAGGTCCGATCACCAGTACCTTGCCGACGTCAAATCGGTCAAACATCAGATCCAAGATTGCCGTCAATGAAATCACCGTTTTGCTGGACCTAAGCCCATATCCAGGAGAAGCATGGACTCCGGATGTTCCTTGATAAACTGAACAGCGAACTCCTGATACTTATGCGGATTGAACTTCATGCGGCATCACCTCCTTCATCATTTGAGTTTTCCTTTCGTATCAAGCTTATGAATGATTTGCTTCAGCAACCGGGGACCATCCATTTCAGACAGCAGGCAGAAATATTCGCTGCAGAAGAACTCTGTGATCTCCCGCACCCGTTTTCCCGCCCACTCATCCTCCGGGTGCTTTTTCAGCCACAGATAGGCTGGTTCGAAATCCTTGATTGCCTGCAGGATGATCGCCTTCGCCAGTTCGTGATATCCTTCATCGCACATTGACTTCTCTCCATGTGGTTGTTCCGATCTTGCCCACCACCGTGGACAGAGCTTTCCGATCAATTTCCTTCTCCTGAATCAGCCGGGCTTCCGACTCGGATAGGGACCGCAGTTCCGTCATCACCTCATGGTGGTGATCCCGGAGCCGCTGGTTTTCCTTCTCCAGGTCGGCAATATACTCGGCGGCGTCATCCTCAGGCGCTGTGAGTTCTTCCAGCAGGCGGCGTGTGTCATCGCCCATATGCTGTTCCACCAGCCGCAGGAGATCTTCCAAATCAAAGACTGTTTCGGTCTTGCCTGACTTCAGTTGAATCACGCTGGGCACTGCGATCACCTCCGTATCTCGTTCAGGATTGGGGGGATTTGTTCAGGGTCGTCGAGAACTGAAACCTTATATCCCAGTTCCCGTAATTGCTCATGCCGCCGCTGTTGTAACGGTCGCGGTTTCTCCCCGGGAGCTTTCACTTCCACAAAGCCCATGTGGGAATCCGGAAGCAGCACCATTCTGTCCGGCATTCCGTCAGTCCCGGGAGATACCAGTTTGGGACACAGCCCGCCCTGGGCCTTCACGGCCTTGACAAGGCGCTGCTCAATCTGTTTTTCTCGCATTTAGGGACGCTCCTTCATCACGAATTAATCAAAAAGGGTGCAGGTCGGTGCAGGTCTTTTCAGTACCCTCCTATAGGGACTTTTTTTGCCAGATTTTTTTCTCTCTATAGAAGGCTTATGAAATGAGGTGCACCGACCTGCACCCTATAGAGAAACCCTTATGCCATAAGGCTTCTGGGACTTGAAAAGGTGCAGGTCGGTGCAGGTCGAGGCATGTGTTTTTTGGTCAATCGCTGAAATCCTGCTTCAACTGCAAGCCCTTGATCACCATTCCGGCCTTCGTCTTCTTCCGTTCAAACTCGCGCTTATCCAGCTCAGTGTAGAAATCAGAAGTGCTCCGGGCAAACTCGCCCATACGCAGACAGTAGGCACGGTATTCCTGGTACAGTTCGCCGGACTTACAGCTGTAGGTCGGCCCCAGTTCACAGCAGTCTTCCAGAAAATCTTCCATCCAGTCATTCTGGTTGCGGTAAGCGTCGATCGCTTCCTGCACAACCGTCGGGTTCGTCAGGTGGTAACCTTTACTGATGATGCGCTGTGCCCCTTCGATAATCCATTTCAGGATGTAGGGGCCAGCATTCTCGAACAGGAAATCGGCGTAATTCTTGTGATCCTTCTTCCCCGTGAATACCGCTGTGAAGGGAATCACAATCAGCCGTCGCCAGGTTCCGTCATCGGTCGCGCCGACACGAGGCAAATGGTTTGTGTAGAGAACCAAAGTATGAGACGGTGTGAAATGCGCAGGCTTGCAGAACTTTTTCTCACCGAAAATCTGGTCGGTAGAGGTCAGCTGCTTCACCACACTGGTGTTCATCCGCATGCCTTCCTCCAGTTCCTTTGCCAGCGCCAATCTGACGCCTTTCAGTTCAGCCATTTCAGGCTTCACATTCCGGCGGCAGCCAACGGTCAGTGTGTCTGCAGACACGTCACCGCTGTAGGAGCCCAGGACTCGGGAGATCGTATTCCAGAAGGTGGATTTACCGTTTCGCCCGCCGCCGTAGGCTATAATCATTGCTTCCATATAGACTTTACCGACCGAAGCCAAACCGACAACTTCCTGAACATAGTTAATCAGCTCCTGATCGTTCTGGAAGGTCTTGTTCAGGGCATCCAGCCAGAGCTCTTTGCCCTTGTCACCCGGATCAACCGCAGTGATCTTCGTGCAGAAATCATCTGCCCGATGTTCCCTCCGGCCTTCAAGGCCTTCAGCCAGGTTGTAGGTTGCCGACGGCGTATTCAGGAGCAATGGATCGTGGTTCAGCTGTTCCAGTTTAATCAACACCAGCGGTTTCACCGTAGTCATGACTGCGTTGATGTACTTCGCGTCCCGGCGCTTCATAACAAACGCCTCGTATGCCCGCGCCGACAAGTACGCGAGAAGCAGTTCCAACATTTCCTCATTCAGTTTAGCCGCAGCCTTCTTGCTACCGCCAAGCGCCTCCTCATCACCGCCTGCCCGTAGGAAAGCCTCCCGGGCTTGGAAAACCATGAGCTGAGCATCGGCCAGCTGCAGGTCAAGGAACTCCTCGGTTGCCCCGTAGGCTTCCTCTTTGGATTCGTTCCAGACTGTATCGTCGTAGTGCAGGAAATCTGTGCCTGGATGGAAAGCAAGCTCGTCGCAGTACTCCCGTTTCAGCACTTTCGCCTGACCGATATCGGAATAATCGCTCGGTTTCAGGGAGCCGAGCTCGCCCATCGGAATCGCGGCGTTGAACTTCTCCGGAGGAATGTATCCGGGCTGTTCGGAGACCGTCTTCTCGAACTTCCGGGCGCTTTGCCAGATCCGGTCGAGCTCGGCATCCGGCAACGGAGGATCGCATTTTGTTGCTTCCTCCATGAAGATACTGTGCGTTGTGATGTTCCAGCCGAACCGCTTGACCAGTTTCCCGGCGAAACGGCTCATAGTGGAGTTCCGGCTTCCTTCTTTAATCACCCGGCTACCATAACTGCCCTGGTTCATATCTTCATCGAAATCAGCCTCTTCAAGGAATTCATCCAGCGTTTTCGTGCCCGGGAAGAACTCAGTCTTTGGTTCTTTGGTGCCGAAGAAGAATCGGGCAGCGTCTAGCGCATTGGTATCTGCAAAGGGAAACAACGAGTACATTTTCTTCTTCAGAGCGCTGTAAGCAGCTCCGTCAGTGATGCGCTTGATCATCATGAAAGCATGGAACCTGGGCCTGGGGCCTTTGTCACCCTTCGGCAGCATATGATGCCTGCTGTAATGGATGCCTATCGGCACATCCGGGAATTCCTCCGCCAGCTTCTTCGGCTCAATCCAGTCTTCCGGATTCTCGGAATGGTCGTTATCGAATTCCCAGGCGAGGCAATCGCTCTCTTCGAAATTGGTGTTGTTACGGTAATTGTTCTTGTAGCGTGCGCAGACATAATCGTGACTGACCGCCTGCGCGAGTGATTCAGCGTCGGTAATGGTAGCCTTGTGCGGATAGAGACAGTTGTTCTCCCGCCCAAGGCAATCGGCAAAATAGATATCAAACATAAGCGGCTTCCTCCTCTGGAAGTTGATATACTTTGGGGGTATAGGCAGCAGGGTTCGATCTCTGCTTGCCCTTGCGGTAAGGATTAATCCAGATCTTTTTCCCCGACTTGTATGTGCGCCAGTGACCGGCAACACCCCAGCAGGGACAGGTAAACGTGCGGATGCTGTGCGGTTCAATCGCATTCAGCGCATCATCCGAAACCCGGGTCACCTTGACGAGCTTGGTCTTATTGACCTTCTTGTACCGTCCCTTCTTCCGGATGGTTTCCTGATGCGTTACCTTTTCCGTCTTCGTAACGAAGACTTCAGGCCGTTCCAGTGAAAGCATCTGAATCGCAAGGTAAATGGACTTCACATTGCGCATGAAGTCCCGCAGATCTTCAGGGCGTTCCAGCATATATTCCGTCATGGGATCACGGTGGGTATATGACAAGACCTGTGCCGTGCAGGGCATCATATGGCTATCCCGCCTGAGCTCGCATCTGCCCAGCGTGATGACGATATTGCATAAGGTACCTTTGTTATTGGCGTACACATACGCGTCGATAACAGGCGTTACTGTTTTCTGAAGGCCATCCTGATCATCCGTCAAAATGTCGCCCTCCTTCAGCAGCGTCCGACGAAAGCAAACATAGGTGTTAACGTAATCGTCCGGCTCCTGAATAAGAACCGCAAACTCTGGAATGGACGGAGACATCAGATATGTCGAAGAAAAGTAGTCCGTGTCATACAGCTTCTCAACAACGGAGATCATCTGCTGTTCTGTCATTTCAAAGCGGTCCACACCCTGCCAGTTTCTGCCACGGCGTTCCCATTCATCAACATTGCGCTGTATGGCTTCCGGGCTGATAGCTAGACCCTTTACCATTAATGAAGTTATTGCCATTAGATTGACCTCCTAAAATGAATCAGGCAGGCCTGCACCACACAGACCTGCCTTCGCAGTTTAGTCATCGATCTCGTTGACCTGGTCGGTCAGCGCCTGCATCACAAAGCCGAGCGCTTTCAGGATGCTGTCCAGACCGTCATCGCCGCAGCAGGCGATCTTGATTCCGGAGATCTGGCCGTTGTCGTTCTTTACCGGCTCGAAGTAGAAGTCGCCGCAGATACAGTTGATGCCAATGTAGGTGCGGCCTCCCGCATTCCGGCAGTCTTCACCGACAAAACCAGTCGTTCCGGCTTCGACCTCAAGAGCGGTTCTGCCGTCGCTGATCTCCCGCTCAAAGGTATCAACAATCTCACCATTGATCTTCGCTACGCCTTCGGTAATTGCATACATAAGATTTCTTCCTCCTTGATATATCGGATGGGTATTTTCATTTCAGCAGCGCATTCGATCTCGCGCCGCATGCCTTCGCTGACATCCGGACCGCAAACCCACAGCTCCTGACAAAGGCCGAGGAACCGGAGATCCAGGTTGATTGCCTTCTCCCGTTCCGTTTCTTCCGATAAGAACTGTGGCAGCAGCAAGTGCGGAGTCAGCGGAACACAACCCCGCTCCACAGCTAAGCGGCTGTATCGGCGGGCCAGGTCTGTGTTTCTCTCAATGTCTCCTGAGTACCGGGAACAGATGTAAACAACCGGTGAGTCCCTGTTTCGCGTGTCCATAGCGGGCAGCTCCTTTCATCGTGCTGCCCACTTACGCCCAGAAGTCGACCGGTTTTATAAATGGAATATGAAATTTGTTGAAAAGAGAACAGTGTCTCGAATAACCCTTCCGATTTACATATGGCGGCACCCCCCAGCGGATGCCGCTTTTATGTGTCCATCTTTTTGAAAAAAAGTTTGTTCACTGTTTATAAAACTCCTCCACTTCTGGGCGTTAGTGGTTGTCATCGGAACACAGAGAAAAGATTTTGAAAAAAATCTGATCGGCTCTTATAAAAACCGATCACTTCTGGGCGTAGATGGCTGAATACGTCAGAAAGGAGGAAATCCCAGTGACAAAGCAAGACAAAACGGTTCTGGTTGAGGGGCTGAAGAAGCTGAGCGCTGACGTGGCGGATCTCGCCGCCCGGCTCGAAGGTTCAGAGGCTCCGGAGAACACGCAGGACGAACCCGCTGTCGAACAGGCTCCGGCACCTACGGAAGCAGCGCCCACTGAAACGCGCACTTACGAAGAGACCCGGGCGGTTCTCGCGGAAAAGTCCAGGGCAGGGTTCAGGGCTGAGGTTAAAGCGCTTCTCGCCGAGTTCGGTGTGAATCAGCTTTCCGATGTCAAGGATCCGGGCAAGTTGGCTGAAATCGTGAAGAAAGCTGAGGGGATTGGTAATGCCTAGTCATGCATACCTATCCGCTTCAGCCAGTGAACGATGGCTAAAATGCCCACCTTCAGCCAAGCTGTGCGCTCAGATGGAAGACCAAGGTAGCCCATACGCACAACAAGGCACGGATGCCCATGCGCTCTGCCAGTATCTGGTGGAGAAAGCACTCGGCAGGAATACCCGTGATCCCACAGGCGACCTGACCTGGTATGACGGTGAAATGCAGGAGGCGGCAGAAGCTTACTCCGCATTCGTCATGGAGCAGGTCGCTCAGGCAAAGGAACTCTGCCCTGACCCGTTGGTCTGTGTTGAGCAGACGCTGGATTTTTCCAAATGGGTCGAGCACGGTTTCGGAACCGGAGACTGTGTCATAGTCGCCGATGATCTGCTGCATATCGTTGATTTCAAATATGGAGTCGGCGTGCTGGTCAGCGCATCTGGTGAGGACGGAACCGGGAACAGCCAGTTGAAGTGCTACGCCTTAGGTGCCCTGGACACATTCGGAGACCTGTACGACATTCGCCGGATCAGGCTTTCGATCTTCCAGCCGCGCAGGGACAACGTGGACACATTCGAAATGACGAAGGAAGACCTGCTGAACTGGGCAGACGGAACCTTGGCCCCGATCGCCAAGCTCGCCTATGTCGGCGACGGCGACTTCTGTGCCGGTGACCACTGCACGTTCTGCAAGGCCAAGGCGGTCTGCCGCGAAAGAGCCAACTACAACATGGCGATGGCAGCATACGATTTTGCTGACCCACCCACGTTGGACACGGCTGAAATAGCGGAGATCCTGCCCCAGATTGATTCCCTGGTATCCTGGGCCGAAGACATCAAAGCGTTTGCCCTTGAGCAGGCGCTGTCTGGCACGAAATACCCCGGTTTCAAACTGGTTGAGGGTAAAAGCACTCGGAAATATCGCAATGAAGCGGAGGTTGCCAAGGTCGTATCGGAAGCCGGATACGAGCCTTACGAACATAAGCTGCTGGGGATAACCGCAATGACCAAGCAGCTAGGTAAAAAGCGGTTTGACGAGTTGTTACAGGGGCTGATTGTCAAGCCCCAGGGAAAGCCGGTGCTGGTACCGGAGACCGATAAGCGTCCCGAGTTCAGTTCCGCAGCAAACGATTTTAATGAAGGAGAATAAGTATTATGAACACTATCGCCAAGAATCCGTGCAAAGTTGTCACGGGCAAAAAATGCATCATGTCCTATCTGAACGTCAACGAACCCAAGACCCCGCTGGGCGGCGGCACCCCGAAGTATTCGGTGAGCATCATCATTCCCAAGAGCGACACGGTCACCATTGAGAAGATCAAGGCTGCCATCAAGGCCGCCTACGAGGAAGGCCAGTCCAAGCTGAAGGGCAACAGCAAGGTTGTCCCGGCGCTGGAAGACCTGAAGACGCCGCTCCGCGATGGCGACAAGGACCGCAAGGGCGACGAAGCCTACAAGAACAGCTACTTCGTGAATGCGAATTCGACCACGAAGCCCGGTGTCGTCGATGCCAACAAGCAGGACATCCTGGACACCTCGGAACTGTACTCCGGCATCATCGGGCGGGCGTCAATCAACTTCTACGCCTTCAATTCCAACGGCAATCGCGGCATCGCCTGCGGTCTGAACAACATCCAGAAGCTGGCTGACGGTACGCCCCTGGGCGGACACAGCAGGCCCGAGGATGACTTCGCCGACGACGATGACGACGAAGACTTCCTGTCCTGATCGGTTCACTGGGGTGGCGGGCACTACGCTCGTCACCCCGCATGATTTAATGAGAAAAGAGGTATATGACAATGGATGCTACTACTATCACCCTTCAAGATTTTGCCAACATGATTATCGTATACGGATTCGCCGGGTTCATTGGTGTTACACTCGGTGCGCTTCTCGGTGAAGGCGTTGTTCAGATCATCAAAGCGATCATCAAGCATCGGAAGGAAAAGAAAAACAAAGTCGACGCAGTGGTCGAGTAAAACACATCCGGGTGGCGGAGCATTCCGTCACCCCACTTTTTTGCGTATTGGAGTTGATTAAATGGACATAAAAACACTCAGTATCGATCTCGAAACCCGCTCCGGTGCTGATATTTCAAAGGCTGGGCTGTACCGTTACGCTGAAGATCCTGAATTCGACATCCTTCTCTTTGGTGTTTCAGTGAACCATGGCCCAGTTGAAGTGTATGATATTGCGAACAATGAACGTATCCCAGAGGAGATTCTGGCTGCGCTGTCAGATAACAATGTGACGAAGTTTGCTTACAATGCTTCCTTCGAAAGAATCTGTCTTTCTGAGTGGCTGAAGCGTTATCACCCGGAGCACTTCAAATCCTATGGTGCTGAGGGTGACCCGGTTCAGGAATACCTGGACCCCGCCGGATGGAAGTGTACCCTGGTTTGGGCAGCGTACAACGGTCTGCCTCTTGGATTGGATCGCGTCGGTGCTGTGCTGGGGTTTGAAGAGCAGAAACTGAAGGAAGGCAAAGAACTGATCAAATACTTCTGCTGTCCCTGCAAACCAACGAAGGCGAATGGCGGACGCACGTGGAACCTGCCGTACCATGCACCGGAGAAGTGGGAATTGTTCAAGAAGTACAACGCCCGAGACGTTCAAGTGGAATTGCAAATACAGGAACGGCTCAGCAAGTATCCGGTTCCAGATTCTCTCTGGGAAGAATACCATCTGGATCAGGAAATCAACGACCGGGGAATCATGGTAGATCAGGAAATGGTATCACAGGCGCTCCGGATTGATGAGATCTCCAAATGCAGCCTGACTGCCCGCCTGCAGCAGATCACTGGGTTGTCGAATCCGAATTCCGTCATGCAAATGAAGGATTACCTCGCCGAGAACGGACTGGAAACGGAAAGCCTCGGGAAGAAGGATGTGAAGGCGCTGATTCAGACAGCACCTGAGGATCTAACTGAGGTACTGGAGCTCCGGCTGCAGCTGGCAAAAAGCTCTGTCCGGAAATATGAGGCCATGCAGAACTGTGTCTGCTTCGATGGTCGCTGCCACGGGCTTTATCAGTTTTATGGTGCGAATCGAACTGGCCGCTGGGCCGGGCGACTAATCCAGTTGCAGAACCTGCCGCAAAACCACATGCCCGACCTGGAGCAGGCACGGGATCTCGTGAAGCAAGGCGACTTTGACATGCTGGATATGCTATATGATTCGGTACCAGGAGTCCTCTCGGAATTGATCCGCACCGCTTTCATCCCCCGGCCCGGCTATAAGTTCATCGTTTCGGACTTTTCAGCGATCGAAGCCAGGGTGCTTAGCCACCTTGCCGGTGAGAAGTGGCGTGCAGAAGTATTCCGCACCGGCGGCGACATTTACTGCGCCTCCGCCAGTCAGATGTTCAAGGTGCCTGTCGAAAAGCACGGTCAGAACTCTCATCTCCGCCAGAAAGGCAAAATCGCTGAGCTGGCTTTGGGTTATGGCGGCAGTGTTGGTGCCCTGAAAGCCATGGGAGCCATTGAAATGGGGCTCTCTGAAGACGAGCTTCAGCCGCTGGTAACCATGTGGCGGGAATCGAATCCGCACATCGTCCGGTACTGGTGGGACGTGGATGAAGCCGTAAAGGAAACCATCCAGAAACACGCTGAAACGAAGGTCGGCAACGTATCGTTTATTGCCAGAAACGGGATGTTGTTCATCAATCTGCCTTCCGGCAGACGGTTGGCTTACGTGAAACCGCGAATTGGCGAGAATCAGTTCGGCGGCGAATCCGTCACCTACATGGGGATTGATGCCAACAAAAAGTGGAGCCGGATTGAATCTTACGGTCCAAAATTCGTCGAAAACATAGTTCAGGCAATCTCCCGGGACATTCTGGCTTATGCCATGAAGACCTTGTCCTACTGCTCGATCGTCGGCCACGTTCACGATGAACTGATTATCGAATGTAGCCCGGATGTTTCCTTGGAGGTCATCTGTGAGCAAATGGGCCGAACCCCTCCCTGGCTTCCCGGGATTGAGCTTCGTGCCGATGGTTACCAATGCCCTTTCTATCAGAAGCAGTAGGCTTCTCATGCGTCGCTTCGGCGGCGCATCTTTTTTGCGTTTTGGGGCTCGTGTGGCCCCTGCGGGCAACGTGACAAAAAGGGCAAAATACCTTATAATATGGGCACTTGAGCCCGTTAACTCGATTGAGGAAGGAGGTTTGACCCTTGGCAACGGAAGAGGAAAAGCGTCTTCACCGATGCTGCTTCTCCGGCCATCGCCCAGAGAAGCTGGATGAATCGGAAGAAAATGTGAAAAAATGGCTGTCGGAACAGATCGATAGTGCTATTGCCGCCGGGTATACAACCTTCATTTCCGGCTGCGCGATGGGTGTTGATATTTGGGCCGGGCAGATTGTTCTGCAGCGAAAAGCTGACAACCAGTCTATACACTTGATCGCAGCAACCCCGTGGCCTGGTTTCTCAAACAGATGGAGCCTTGACTGGCAGGTACAATACAGTGATCTCCTGAAGAATGCCGATCTGGTTGTACCCGTCTGCAATCACTATCACAAGGGAGTATTCCAGCAGAGGAATGAATGGATGGTCAATCACAGCAACCGTGTGATTGCATATTTCAACGGAGCTCCCGGCGGCACAAAGAACACAATTGACTATGCTGTTGGTAAAGGTATTGAAGTTATCACGAACAACCCAAACTATGAACCAAAACCCAAAAGAAAACGGAAGTCAAAAGAAGAGGAACCTGGCGAACAAGAATCGCAAAAAGCATAAGGGGATCGTAGAATGACCAAGAAGCATCAGGCAGAACTAACTGCCGTCGCCGAGAAGATATATGATCTGGCTGCAAACGAGATCCAGGCTTATATCAACAAGACATATGCTAAGAACCAGGAAAACACACTGGCACAACAGCTGGAGGACTTCCATGTCATAGCAGACACAGCAGCATCCTACCTGATGGGCAATGCTATGGCTATGGTTGAGGAATCATGCTGGGACGACGACCTGAAGACGCTGAACACCCATGTCAGGCAGATCGCCACTTACGTTGCCAGTAACCAGAGGGCTGAGTTGGGACCAAAACAGTGATACCTGCTATAGATTTATAACAATGCATGGAATCGATAGCCATCTAGGGTAGAGCAGCTTTATTCGAATTAAGGAAGGGGATTCCAATGGAATTGCAGCTTATAAAAACAGAAGTGATAAGCGAGCACTGGATTCAGTTCTATTATTCGTGTCCATGTGGTAAAGGAACGATAGTCAAGGCAGATTTTAATTACAGTTTCGAAATGTCTGATTGTTGGATTTTATGCCCAGAATGTCGGACGCGATATACTAAAAGAAGAATTGGGCAAAACAGCGAAATTGTCCAGATCAATACAGGTGTCCCAGTAGTACTAAAAGCAGACGAAACGAGAGAATCCGAAATCGTCCTTCCAGCTATTCTGTATTCTACTCAGGATGGAACCATTAATCTTGAGCAGCTAAAAGGTTCTTCATATCTTAAAAATCCTGATATTTCACGCTTGTTATATGGGCGACAACTCGCGACTATACTTATTACAGAGACAGAGCATATTCAGGAAGAAAACAATCACTTCTACCTAAACACCCAGAAAAATGGTACTGCAAATGAAATAGCCATGAAAATACTAGGTAGTGTTGCTGAAGCAGTAATCGTTAGAAGATGCAATGAAAATGAAAACATAAACAACAAATGGTTTGAATTGGCCACTAGAAAGAAAAGGGTAAAAGCAAAGACATCAGATCGTTATCGTGCGATCGGAACTGGGCTTGGTTCTACAAGAGTTATTTCGCCTCATGACTTTAATAGAACCGATCCACAACATGATGTTCTATGGATAGATGAATCAAGAAAAAAGGCACTCATAGAAGGTAGTTCATTATATGCCGGTAACTATGCGGGAATCCAGGTGAAAACAGCGGGTTCAGGCATAGAGAAAATCATTAAGGCGTTGCAAAAAGAACAATATGGAGACCCCATAGCATACTTTGGCCTACGAAATGATTTTAATGATATGCTTCGAGCTATTGCCTACAGAGGTATTAAAGTCGAACCAGGAATTGACATTGTTAATGCTAGAGATATTGATGTTGATGCATATGAGGAAGTCATGGCTGATTACTACATTTTACTTGAACTGATCACGCGGAGGCTTTCAGTTGAAAAATTCCTGTCTGATAATGAGAACAACATTGCGATAAACGCTTTACTGATCGGTAACTATGTTTCAAAGCAAGATGTCCCTCTGATTGCAGTATAAAAAGCGTCAAATCAGATATTGTAAGTATTTCTGTGAAGATATTTTATTACTATATCGAAAAAACAATTACCCACAAATAGAAGAATTGATGAATAAACTGAGGATTAGCATTAGCTTGTCAAATGAGTATGCTGGCTATATCGACTGGGAAGAAGGTGGTGGGTCAGGATGGCCTGGGCCTATAATAGAATTACCGTTAATAAAGGAGACAGGGGAGTTCTCTGTCTCCTTTTCAGTCCCCTGTCTCCCACCTTGTCTCCATCACAAGGTCCTGCAGTCGCAAGATCTTTTCTTTACGAAAAAACACAGGGAAAAACCAGAGAACTGGAAGCAATTGACAGCAAAAAACGTCATAATAGACAGAGAACAAAAAGCAATGGCAAAAGAGACGCGGAATTGTCCTGTATATGCCTTGATGGCACAGCGAACTAATAGGAGAAAAACATGATAAAAAAAGTGATATGTATATGCCTAATAACAGTAATCCTTATACCTGGTATAGCATGTGCATTGTCTTTGGATAATACACATTTCCCGGAAGAGATTCAATTACTCATTCAGAAAGAAGAGACACTTAATGGGTTTGAATTGATAACAGCCGATGAGGATACATTGAGGGGATACCCGACAGATATATCATTGGTTATGCTGGCAAAAGGGGAGTGCTGTGTCCTTTTTGTTGCAAGGGAAACGGATGCAGGATGGATTACACAAGCTTGTTCCCGCAAAAGCCTATATCCAACAAAGGCTATGAATGATGGAATAAAACTCACAAAAATTGATTCACAACGCTTTGAAATAGGCTGGCCTGGCGAAACCTATCGATTCTATGCTGGAGGAACGGATCAGTACTGCTGGTTCTATGAAGCGGAGATTCAGACTGACAAAGGAATATGTATTGCAAAAGGAGAAGGAAGAGAAAGCATTCTCTTTACATGCAACGGAGAAGAAACGAGATGGTTTCCACCATACTATGACAATCAAACATGGCTGAATTTTAACCCATATTTATTTCCTAAAAGTATTGAAGAAGCTGACCGGAGCAATAGAATTATGGCATCCTTAAGCGAGTATTTTCCGGATGGGACTGCCATTAAAATCAAGCATTTGAAAAGAAAAACTCACTTGTATAACTGCCCTGATAAAAACAGCAAAGAAATAGACACATCTCTTTTATTTAAACAGGATACATTTATATATTATGGCTGTTTGGACGATGAATGGTACATTGTCGGTTATCAAAATGGCCTTGATTATTCCTGTGTGGGCTATATAACGAAGAAAATGCTATCCTTGAGCAAAAGGGAACAAAGAATTACAGAAATAGTATTATGCAATACTCTCTTGATAGCTGAAGAAAACACATGGTTGACAATGGATCCTTTCTATTCTCAGAATCAGTATATAGAAATACCGGCTGGGACAAAAATGATTGGTCTGGGAGGATTAGACGCAAATTATGTATATGTTGAGGTTGAAATAAACGGGGACACTATTAGAGGATTTGCACCCAAAAAACATTTGGACACTATTGGCTGAAATGAATGATTACAATGGAGAAAAAGTGATGAAACAGATGTGGATCGGGAAAGGGATTATTTGCCTGGCAGCAGTGATGATGCTGGTTATGATGCCTTTATGTGCATGCTGCGCAGAAACGGAAGATATGGAAGATATACAGCCGGCGAACGTGAACGTAAAGCTTGTTTCGTATGATATTGTCGACAGATATATTGAGAACAGGATTGGGGCAGGAATATGCAATATAAGGAGAAGGATGACCTATCCAACAGATAATATCTGGATGACATGGGGAACAGATGATTCGGGCGGCGATTTCCAAGTGTATTGGGGGAAAGGTATTATTACAGATTCTCAGCTACAATCTATTGCGGTTCTGATGAATTCAGTGAGGTGACCGTTCCATGAATGACGAAATGAAGGAAACCCAGGAATCATGGGAAGAATCCCATCCTTGGCTCTCCAACCAGACGAAGCAGGATGAGGATGATTCCGTTGATGAAGTGATCCGCTACACCCTGGACGAGATGCGGTTTGCATAACCCCACAGATCCTGCTATAATCCTTTAGAATTCAATGCCCGGAGGGCAGAAAGGAAGGTTTTCATGAACAAGGGTGAACTCATCAATGCCGTGGCCGCGAATGGCCTGACCAAGAAAGATGCAGAAGTTGCTATTAATGCAGTATTCGGAGCGATCGGTGATGCGCTGGCCAAGGGTGAAGCCGTCCAGCTGATTGGCTTTGGTACTTTCGGTGTAAAAGAACGTGCTGCCCGTGAAGGCCGCAATCCCCGTACTGGTGAAGTCGTGAAGATCGCTGCCTCCAAGGTTCCCACCTTCAAGGCGGGCAAGGCTCTGAAAGATAAGGTGCAGAAATAATGGCTACGAAGAAAAAGGTTGCTGAAGAAGTCAAAGCTGTCGAAGAGAAGGTAGAAAAGGCTGTAAAGAAGGCTCCTGCCAAGGCGAAGGCCGCAGCCAAGAAGGTCGAAGACAAAGTGGTCGCTGAGGAAATCGAAGTCAAAAAGACTGCCGCCAAGACCGCTCGGAAGACCAAGGAAACCGTCAAGAAGGTTGAAGCCGCTGCGAAGAAGCCTGCTGCGAAGCTGGAAATCATTGTCCAATCCCCGATGGGCGGCAACATCACCGCCGAAGAGATCGCAGCAAAGCTGCCTAAGGGTGCTGAAACCGTGTTTGTCCGGGTCGACCAGAATAAGCTCTGGTGGATCAAGGGAGAAGAAACCGGTTCAGTTGATATTTGGTAATTATGCTGATTACAGGCGGCACCAGAGCGTATGGCTCCGGTGCCGCCGTTTTGATTATTCATCCCGGCGGTAATATTCCCGCTTGAATTCTTTCCCGATCTCTACAGCCCGCCTTAAATAATACCGAACGTCATATTCGGTGCAATGAAGTATCTGGGCGATTTCGGGAACCGTATAGCCGTTATACGCCTTCAGAATGATCGCCTTCGCAAACAGCGGATTCTGCTCATCCATCTTCCGACAAGCACCCTGGATCATCCATGTCAGTTCCAGTTTCCGGATTTCCGGGCTTTCTTTGGGCGTGATCTTCTGGGCGTTGAGCTTATCGTTATAGCTGATTTCCCGAGCTTCGTGTTTATCGCGGTACTCAGGATACGGGCAATGAGCACATGAATTACAGTCTGGGCAAGGGATCAACGGTTTCAGTTTCCCAGGGATCATACACCGACGTTTGCGGTATTCCTGCGAGTGCTGTGTGTTGATCTTCTCCCAGAATTCTTCAGCTAGTTCCTGGCTCGGTGTCGCAAAATAAAGAACCTTGTACTTTTCCGAGCTTTTTCCGAATGGCAGCGTCCAGCGGGCTTCCTTTCCGACACCGAAGGTCTTCAGGTCATCCTCCGTCTGGACTCTGACCGGAGCAAGATACATGGTTTCGCCACTGTCAGTGGTGATGGTTTCGCCGCGAAAGTTTGCGGATTCATCTGTTCCGTCAGGGAACACGATATAATTTTCATTGATCTTCATTTGAGATTTACTCCTATTCTCAGATTTTTCTGAGACGGAGTAGATCTCGTGGGCCAGCATTCCACTCAATGGCCACCCACCCACGGATCACTCCGTCTGTGTGTGGCCAGCGGACTACTCACTGGCACTTTCTGGTCTTCCTTGAAGTGGTAGTCATCCGGGAGCCAACCGGACTGCTTCAGTTCCGACCGACCATCCCCTGCGCTGGGAGATGGGTCTTCCCGTCAGATCGTTGCCGGAGCGACCGGCTAGACCGTGACGGTACAAAGGAAACAGTGACTCAGGAGAACTTCTCTCCTACAGAAAGGACAGAAAAGAAATCCCCCTACCAAAAGCCGATAACCCCCCCTACTGAAAAGTTCCTCCCATATGGTAAGTGCAAAAAAATGTGGCGAAATTTACCCTTGAGCAGAAAAAATACTGTATCCGAAAATCATGTGCTTCACAGAAAAAGGCCTGGACAATGATCACCTTCTCAGGTGTTCACATCCAGGCCTCAAGGGCTCAACGGACTTGAAGGATAAGTATTCTGCCGGTCGGTTAGGTTGAAGACTTACGAACGATGAAATCACCATGCTTACGCGTAACATCTGTCACGGTCCCTTTACGCGTCAGCGTGACTGTCTGGCCTTCGTTAAGCACTACTCGCATTCCGCGATCGCCATGCTTGCTTTCGACTTCGCCAGTTTCCTGATTGCCAGTGGCAACCAGATTTTCTTTGATATCCGTAATCAGCATCATCTTGGCACCCCTCCTTTCCCTCGTATTTCACAGGCACCACCCCCTTTCAGCAATAACCGTTAGCTTTACAGGTAACACCTTGGGGAAAAAAATATACGCCATGAGCGTCGTATATTTCATGATAGCCTGAATGGACAGATAGCATCCTGTTCGATGATTTCAAGATCCTTCAGGCGATAGAAAGCAGCAGCATACGAAACATTGAAAGTTTCACTGATCTTCGTAATTGCATCGGCAATCCATCCAGCTTTTCTATTGTATGGTTTTCGTGCCAAGAGAATTTTAACAGCGCTTTTCGGCATCAATATCGCGGCAGAAAAGCGATTCGCCTGTTGCTCTGCCCGTTCGATATCTGTCATATTCCGAATTCCGCTGAACTGATTCCTTCCAATTTTGAAATCCGCCCGGCATCGCACGTAAATACCAGTCTGATCCCTCTCAGAAGAACCTATAGTATTAAGGAAGTACGTGGTATGCAGAACACTATGTCCGCCTTCGTGCCCAAGAGTATAGCGGTAACGATGTTCCTGCGATTCCTCAGACAAAGAACTGTCGATTATGATAGTTCCAGCATCCACATGTGCATAATCCGCGCAGTTCTCCTCCGGCAAGTATACAGGTAGCCAATCTGTTGTTTGAAAAACTGTCGTGCCCAAATAGACTCCGCAATGGGAAAGGTACATGAAATCCACCGCCATCTTCAGATAACGTTCCACGAACCGATCAACATCTAACTCATGCGGATTAAGCAGGATCGCCTTGTCGAAGTCTACTGCCATCTGTTCGCCTATTGAATCAATATTTTGATTCGTGAGGAAGGGCATACCAGACGGGGAAAGCGAAAGCTCCGGTTTAAACATCTTAGCCCCTTCTCCTCTTTAGATCCTCGATGAATTTTTGCCATTCCTCTTCACCCGCTTCAAGATCCCTGGCTGTCCGTAAAGCAGCACTAACATACTCATGCTCCATGATATATTCGGGCAAATCAAGAGGAATGGTTTTTTTCTGGGTTCCGGCAGCGGTATAAAGATTATCCTTTTCCTCTTCATTCAAATTGAGGACTTTGACAACCAGGTCGAGGCGCTCTGCAGTCAACGCAGCCCTTCTTCCTTTCTCAACGTCACTCAAAAAAGGCGCTGAAACCCCAATCTGTCTCGCCAGTTCACGCAGTGTCACATTTTTCATTTCACGTAGATATGCCAGATATTCCCCGAAAGACTTACCATCCGTTCCCATTTCGACCTCTCCTTTCCTTGATGTTACCTGTTAGCTCTACAGGTAACATCATTCTACTACGTAAAGGCCAAAATGTCAATGCTGGACTGGAATCTGTCTGGCATCCTGGACTGGAATCTGTCTGGCATCCTTGTCGTAGCATGCCACAGGTCACTATTCGCGATTGACTCCCTTTACCGAACCCGTTATAATATTTGCGAACGCATAACAAATTAAGCGGATGCGTTCTGAAATTTCAAATCCGCTCGTTTTTGGAGGATTGTTAATGTCTACGGTTAGTTATAAGAAGCTATGGAAACTGCTGATAGATAAGGATATGAAGAAAAAAGACCTTCGAGAAGCAGCTGGAATCAGCACAGCCTCCATGGCAAAGCTGGCTAAAAATGAGAATCTCACAACCGATGTGCTTGTGCGGATTTGTGATGCCCTGAAGTGCGATATATGCGACATCATGGAGGTCTCTTCTATGAATTCAGCAGAAGAAACGGAACAGTCCAACACAAAGGTAAAGGAGAACGCATGATATGGCACGTAAATCTGTAGAAAGTTTCCTCGGGAAGTTTATTTGTGGAGATTGCGAAGAAGTTATGCGCAAGATCCCAGACTCTTCTATTGACCTTGTTGTGACTTCTCCACCGTATGCTGATAAAAGAGATTACGGTTCTGCAGATGGGACTATTCCGCCAGATGAATATGTCAAATGGTTTATGCCCAAGGCCAAACAAATTCACAGGATCCTGAAAGATGATGGCAGCTTCGTTTTGAACATCAGCGACAAAGTTGTTGATAATTTTCAACACCTGTACGTGTTTGAATTACTGATGAATCTCTGTAAAAAAACGGGGTTCCACTTAGTTAGAGATTATATCTGGTACAATCCGGCAACTCCCCCTAATGTTTATTCACGCGGAGGTTATGGCCGCACAAAGAAATCGCATGAATACTGTTTCTGGCTTGCAAAAGGCGAAACATGGAAATTCAACATGGATCCTATTCGTAAACCTTATAGTCGCGATATGCAAAAGTATTTACAAGGAAAAGGTAAAGGCGATCGTAATCAGAACACCAGACCAAGCACACATAACTTTGATTGTGAAAAAACATGGACCAACAATGGTGGCTCTGATCCCGGATCGGTAATTGAGATTGCCAATACAAGCAGCAATGATTATTTCATTAAATTATGTAAAGAACAACAGATAGCCCATCCAGCGCGCTTCCCGGAAAAGCTTGCCGAATTTTTCATTCTTTCAGGAAGTAATGAGGGTGATATAGTCTTAGATCCGTTTTCTGGTTCCGGGACAACAGCCGCCTCCGCGCAACGTAACCACCGCCATTGGATCGGCATAGATACAAACCCCGACTATTGCAGACTGGCAACTTTACGATTAGAACACGAACAAACAGAGCAGGAAGAGGAAGATAACGATGCTACATGAAATCAATCGTGACAAATTCGTTGTCCGGCAGATGGACGGCGCTGAAGGTATGTTGCTACTTCCAGATAAATCCATCAAGCTCATATATGGATCGCCTCCATACCCAAACGCCGAGCGGGATTACGGTGTATGGCGCTCATCAGAGTACATAGCAAAAATGACCCCCTTCCTAGATGCAGCTTGCCTGAAATTGACTGACGATGGCTTTATTGTGATTAATGTCAAAGCCAATCGTGAAAAGGCAACATCTAAAGTTGCTTCTAAACGTTCCCTGGTCATCGAAAAGATGGCCATTCAGATGGAAGAGGACTGGGGATTATATTGTGTAGACATTGAGATCTGGATAAAAGAGAATCCTGCTCCCACTGGATTACGCGTTGCATGCCAGGATGCCTACGAACAAAATCTGTGGTTTTCAAAATCACCAAAGTGGACAATTAACATAGACGCCATTCGTCGGCCTTATGAATCCCATAGTGTTCAGACATACGACACGTATGAATATAAACCTCGTTCTAATGGCAATACCTATGTCCGAAAGAATAAGCGTATTGAACCCAATCCGCTGGGGGCATTACCCAAAAACATTATCAGTGGTGGTGTTTCCGCTCGGATTGATGATCACCCAGCAACACAGCCCTTGTATCTCCCTGAAAAGTATATAAAGGCAACCACTAACGAAGGCGATCTGGTTGTTGATCCATGGCTTGGAAGCGGCACAACTGGATATGCAGCATTGAGCCTTAATCGTCGCTTCGCAGGCTTTGATGTTGTCCAAGAGTATGTTGATAGTGCAGAAAAATGGTTGAGTTCTGTTGCTGGAGGCAAGGAAGCGGATGAAAAATAAGCGTCTTAGTAAGCACGATCTTAATAAGCGATTTATTGTCGGGCTGGATCATCATGTGTCATGGCACAGCGACATCAGCACATTCCCACTCCTCATAGATCTGCAGCCTCGCAAACTGCGATTAAGGGTATATCTGTGGAATTGCACTAATCCCCCTGGTGGTAGAGCACTAGACGAGTATAAATTCCAGGTGATTCTTCCCGGACAAAGACCTGGTATGCGTGCTCAGCCCGACTACTCAGATGGCAGAACCCCTATTATTGCTGCCTTAATTCAAGATGGTGGCGATGATGTTTTTGCGTTGTGGGATGCAGACAAGCATAAGGATTTTGCCTATAGTGCTAACATGCAAGTTAAAGCTGAGGTAATTATACAAGCATTATGCGCTCGTGTTGCGGAAACTGTCAGGCATAATCACGAACTCATCGTATGCGCACAACCAGAGCACCTATATGATGCCATCATCCGCAGAATGGATATCATGCAGGAACAACTGTTGGAGGGCAACTGATGGGACTGAAAGATCTGGCTTTCCTTACCGCATATAATAAAGCGGAACATAACATCGCCGAGATGTTCTATCTGCCTTGTATGCGGAATTCTGTCCAATACGACAGAATCTCTGGTTATTTTGGAAGTACAATCTTTATTATTGCTTGGGATGCACTGCAAGAGTTTGTTGAAAACCATGGCACCATGCGAATCGTCTGCTCTCCATATGTCTCAGATGAAGATGCCACGGCCTTGGCAAACGGTTATTCTGCAAAAAGCGATAGCATCCTTGCCGCATCTCTTGCTGAAGAAGTTGAGGCGCTTTTCAATGCACCATATCTTTCCGCTCCAGCAAAGCTTCTTGCATATCTTGTTTCTACTGGAACAATAGATGTCAGGATTGCAATCCCGACAGGTGATGAAACACCCAAGGCCAAACGTCTGTTCCACGATAAAGTAGGCATCTTCTCTGATTCTTCAGGAGACAAAGTTGGGTTTCGTGGATCAATGAACGAAACTTTTAAAGGATTATCTTCTGATGGGAATATGGAGTCTATAGATGTCTTTCCAAGTTGGATCGATAGCCGCGATTCTGAAAGGGTAACTGATGCTTCATCCTTTTTTGATAAGCTTTGGAAAGAAGAAGTTCCTGGTATTATCGTTTACCAGTTTCCAGAGGCATCAAAAGAGATACTGCGGATGAAATCTGAAGGGGTCCAATGGAAAGAACTCCTTGAAGAAATCAAGGCAAGTGAAAGCCTCGCTCAAAAATGGAAACCAAGCAAAAAGGGCAAAACACCCCGGGAGCATCAGGTTAAAGCATTGGAAGCATGGGTGGCTAATGGACGACACGGAATATTCGAGCATGCTACGGGTAGCGGTAAGACCTTTACGGCTATGTGCGCAATTCATGACGCATTTAAGCGCAATGAAGTTGTTTTAGTGTTAGTTCCTTCCCGTGACTTGCTACATCAGTGGGATCGCGAACTCAGAGAAACCTTACTTGATGACAAAGTATTCTACCTCTTATGTGGCGATAGCAATAATGAATGGAAGAAACCAGGAAAGCTGAATTCCTGGTCGAGTCCTGGAGGGTCTACACATCGCATTATTATTTCGATCATGGATACCGCATCGACGGATGATTTTCTGCAGAATATCTATCAGGGGGAGCATCTATTTGTCGTGGCGGATGAAGTGCACCGCTTGGGCAGTCCAAATCGGAGAAAATTCCTGTCTATTAGTACCGGTGCAAGATTGGGGCTATCCGCTACCCCTCGTCGATATGGTGATTCAGAAGGAACCCATGCCCTCTTTAACTACTTTGGGGGCATTATCCCTCCACCATTCACTTTGAAGGATGCCATTGACAGCAACGTACTAACAAAGTACTTCTATAACCCGCTCCCAATTCATTTAACTGAAAAAGAACAAGAAGACTGGAATGAGCTAACCAAACAGATCAGTACAACCATGGCGCGTCTTCATACTAAAGGCTCATCAGATGATAGCGTATTCTCCAATTCAAAACTGAAGCATCTCCTTATTGATCGCTCCCGTATAGTCAAAAACGCAGCTGGTAAAGTCGATCTCGCCATTAATCTCCTTCGTCGACAATATGTATCTGGTCAACGGTGGATTGTATACTGCGATAATATTACGCAGTTAAAGGAAGTGTTGTTTAAGGCTCTTGATGCTGGATTTGATGCTTATGAGTATTATGCCGAAATGGATGGTGATAGAGGAGAAACACTCCGTTACTTTGAGCGAAATGGTGGCGTCCTAGTTTCTATAAAATGTCTTGATGAAGGTGTCGATATCCCATCAACCACTCACGCCTTAATTCTTGCGTCTTCGCAAAACCCCAGAGAATTCATACAGAGGAGAGGCCGCATCCTTAGAAAAGCAGAGGGAAAGATATTTGCTCACCTATATGATGCTATTGCTGTTCCATCTATTACTGAAGATGAAGACACAAAAGCACTATCAATTATTGTTGGTGAGCTTTCCAGAGCTATTCAATTCGGTCATTGGGCAGAAAACCCAGCGTGCGTAACCGATTTGAAAAATATCGCTATTGATTTCCAGATTGATTATGACAAATTACAAGATGAAGGAATGGAGGATGACAATGACTAACGTCGAAAAGAACGAGCTTATTTCTGTACTCGAAGAAATACGCTCAACAAAGTACCCTGATGTCCCTGCTGAATTGATTGTGGATATTGTATCTGCAGAGTTCGATTCACTGGATGACCGGGCCAAGGCTCGAAAAGACGCGCAGAAAGTCATTGACGATTTTCTGAAACAAGTGTCAGTTCCATAAGGAGGGAAATGCTATGCTGAAATTTACAAGCATGACTATTACTAATTTCGGCCCTTATGCTGGAGAGCAAACCATTGATTTTTCCAATGGCGATGGCGTAACTCTTATCTGGGGAGACAACGGGCATGGAAAGACCACCCTGTTGAATCTGTTCAGATATGCTTTGTTCGGAAAGTTTCAGTATCGTCATGAAACCATAGAAGACATCTTAAAGCTTGCAAACAAAGAAGGGGTCAGTGCTGGCCGCTATGAATTTAAGGTTGTTCTGCGGATGATTTATGACGACCACCATTATGAATTAACTCGCCAGTACTGCCTTCGCGATGGTGTTACTGTGCCAACAAAAAAAGACGATTATCAACAAGAGATGTACCTCAAGGTTGACGGGCATTTCCCTCCAAATAAAGAACATGAACTTGCACTGATTATGCCAGAAGATGTTTCACGATTCTTCTTGTTCGATGGTGAACTACTTCAGGAATACGAGGAACTTGTTAAAGAAGAGTCAGGCAGTGCAGATAAAATAAAGAAGTCAATTGAAACTATACTAGGTGTACCAGTGCTTACCAACGGAGCAACTGACACTGATGCCATTCTGCGTGAATATAGAGATCAACAGACTAAGGCAGCACAAGCCAATACTCAAACACAAAAATATGCTGCTCAAATTGCTGCAGAAACAGCAAAAAAAGATGAGCAAAATGCTGAGCTTGATCGATTGAATGAAGAATATGATGAGCAGTTGGAATATAAAGCAAAGTTAGAGGAAGACAGTAAGCAAAACGAACATCTGCGGTCTCTTATTAGCGACATGGAACACCTGGAAGGAGATATCGCTGAACAAGAAGCACGTCGCGATGCTTTCTTACAGCAAATAGTTGTCTGCAATAAAAACATTTGGCAAGGCTTGATTAGCAAGCAAACCTCAAAGCTCCTTGAGGATGCAACAGCAGAATTAAGCGCCCTCGAAAAAAAGAAGCAATCACACGATTCTGCCAATCAGTTATTAACATACATGCAGAAAGTTGTGATCACGCGTCACTGCGAGTGTTGTGACCAGGACGTTGATGAAAAGCATGTTATTGCCCTAAAAGAAAGACTCGCAGCTGAACCTGGGGAATATGGTGGACTGTCTGCTGAAGAAACAACCCGTATGGAAGCTTTGCAGGTAAAAGTGGCATCTTTAAAAAGCATGCAACATGCGGATGAATCAGCCACCCTAAAAATCTGGGAAGATCAGCTTGCTGATGTCTTGGTTAAGATTGATGATCTCAATCGTCAGTTGAAAGCTGTAAAAACTGATATTGCTCGTTATGGAAGCATTAGTGATCTTTCTGCAGCGGCAAAAGAAAATGCTCAGAACCTGGCAAAGTGCTATCAGAAAATAGAAAACCTGAAAGATGGCATTCGTCAAACCAAAGAAAAAATCAAAGAGGCAGATTCTGCGCTCAATACGCTGGAAGAAAAAGTACGTCGTTCCGGCACAACAGATACAGAACTTAATCTGGCCATAGAGAGAGTAAGGCTATGCGAAGCTATTCATAAGATCTTTGAGGATGGTGTCTCCGCCTACCGTGACAAACTAAAGAAAAGTGTTGAAAAGGACGCTACGAAATTGTTCCGTGGGATCAGCAGCGACCCCGATTATGTAGCATTGCAGATCAATGATAAGTATGGTTTATCAATTGTTCATAAGGATGGAGATCTTATTCCCTTAAGGTCTTCTGGTTTTGAGCATGTTGTTGCATTGTCTTTGATAGGTGCGCTTCATAAAAATGCTCCATTGAGTGGGCCAATCATTATGGACTCTCCGTTTGGAAGACTGGATCCCACTCATAAACGGAATATAACGAAATCACTTCCCCAAATGTCTGATGAAGTAATCTTGCTGGCGTATACCGATGAAATTGACGCTGAGCTCGCAAGAAGCCTTCTCGGTAGCAACTTAAAGAAAGAGTATCGGTTACGGAAATATGGTTCTTTCCATACGGAAATCGAGTCGCAGTAAGGGAGGAAAACAGCATGAATGACATTATTAATTTCCGCTTATCGAAAGAAGCGAACGATGTGGCGGATCAACTTGTTGCAACAGGTAAATTCGACCATGGTACATCCGCAGCAAAATTTGCTTTTGCTTATGCAGTAAAAAACTATTATGGTCACTTTGACCCCGCAACATATGCCGTCACAGATGGTTTCGGAACTAACTATAGTGTTGGTTCATTTAATGATCTTGCCCCATATGTTCTCGTCCTATATCCCCAAACAGAAACTCCTTACATCTATGTCAGAGCATTGATTAATTATGGGCTTGTGAAAATCGGAGACATTATAAAAGAAAAAGGAATGCCTGCAATTTACTCATTGTGCGATTAACTATTCCTCCGGCTTTGGCAACACGTGCGCCTCTGTTGCCCCTCATCAGCCTGGGTTGAACACAAACCCGACCGGTAGGCGTAGGCGGCACGTCGGGCCAAAAAGGGCCGAAAAAAGGCCGCTTCGATTGAAGCAGCCTACTGTCACACGATTCCTGGTAAACTATCACACGTTCCCCTTGTACGGTCACACGATTCATTTCCGGTATCGTGTGACCGTTTGACTTCGTGTGCTGGTATGCACCTATTCGCCTAAATTCCCATGATAATCGACTCTTTTCGACGATCAAAACTACAGCCGAGAATAAGGTCGAATCCCGCAGACCTTTTGATTTCAAAGGCTCTGGGCCGTTTTTGCATTGTATCAATTTCTCCATGTTTAGGAAGGCCATGTACTCTGCGAAGTTGAACGTCCGCGCAACCTGCTTGGACAGGTCCGCCTGGATCACAGGAATGTCGTTTGCGGCGTCATAGAACAGGTTGTCGTCATCCCCGCCGGTGGAGGCGTACGTCACATCGATGGACGCCACGGATTCGACCAGTCCGCCGCCGGTAATGACCGGCAGGTCCCTCGGCCAGTCGGTCCCGCTCAGCGGTTCCAGGATCGTCTCGTCAACCTTCTCCAGTTCCTTCATGAGGAAGGTATAGCTGTCGTTCGCCATCAGCCGGCGAAGGGTGGGTGTATGGATCATATGCAGGTTACCCCCATCAAATAATATTTCGCTTAGTCACAACCACTTCCGCGCAGTCCGCGCTGTCCGACAGCTTGCGGACCGTCACGTTCGGCAGCAGCAGTGTGCTGCCCTGGGCACCGGCGGCCGTCACCAGCGCGCCGTCCGCTTTCCGGATGTACACGCTGTCGCCGGGCTGCGCGGAGCCCTCGAACTGCAACACGACGCTGCCGCGGACCAGTACTTCCGCGATGTCCCCAGCATTGAAGCGCCCTTCGTTGCTGCCGTAGGTCTCCGGAGTCTTGTCCGGCACCCGTACCGTGAAGCCCAGGAAGCCCCCTGCTTCGGACGTCTCCGCGTCAAACGGCAGGCAGGCGTTCTCCCCGGCCTTCAGGAACACCGGCGTCCCGAAGGGCAGATCCCCTCCGGACGCGTTCTTCAGGGCGATGATGATGTTGTCCACGGACCGGGATACGGCCCCGGCAAACCCGTTGGTGAATGTGCTGAGTACTTTGCCCATTTCTGTTTCCTCCTCAGTGCCTGTAGTTCGGGTTCCGGGAAGCCATGATCCGTTTTCCCAGGTCCATGGGGTTGCCCTTTCCGGGAACAAGGGGACGGTTCTCTCCGTTCCGCAGGTGCAGAACCGCAGAACCGTCCCTGACGTTCCGGCGCTGGTTCTTCAGGCGCGCAGCGATATCCGCGCAGGCCTTCTTCCGCTGCTTCCGGCTCATCCGGCTCAGTGCAGGACGCATCGCCGTCAGGGCCGCGCGCAGGGCATCCTGGGTGCAGTCCGGATCCTCCGGCTCCTCTTCGTCCCCTTCCTCCAGCGTGGTGGAAACCTCCGGCTCCAGGATTTCCTCCAGGATCTCCGCGACTTCCTCTTCGGCAGGGACGGAATTCTCTTCAGGCGCAGCCTCTTCGGCCGCGACCGCCTCGATCACCTCTTCCACGACCTCTGCGATCTCCTCTCCGGGGTCTTCGTCCCCGGCGGCAGGGGTCAGCAGGGCAATCAGCTTATCCAGGCGCTCCAGGATGCCGGCGCAGGTCTCCTCGTCGATCGTGATCTCCTGCGCCTCCGGCGCTTCGACAATCACGGGTTCGGCGGGCACTTCCGCAGTCTCCGCCACGGCTTCCGCAACTTCTGCGGCAGCTTCTCCGGGAGTTTCTCCCCCGATCATTTCCTCGATGAACTCCGCGACGGTTTCCACGTCGCCGTCCCGGGCCATCCGGGCCAGCAGTTTTGTAAGGGATTTCTTCATACCAGTTCTCCTTTCGTCCGGTTTCCTGTCTTTAATACAAACCCGCGGTCCCGCACGGCCGGCGTCCACGACGGCGATGTGGTTTCCGCGGATTTTTCTCTGGATGTACTGTCCGTTCTCCTCGGCCAGTTCGTAGGTATAGCCGCAGCTGATCTCCCGCTTCCCGGAAAGGATGAGATCGATCAGGCGCTCGTCTGTGATGATCAGATCCGCCAGCAGCAGATCCCCCTCCTCCCCGGTCCCCCGGCGGATATTGTGGGCGTGGCCCATCTGCAGGCGGCGGATGTTCTCAATGTCCACCCCGTCCGGCGGATGGTCGTTGGTGACCGGCATCCCCTCGAAGGACGCGATGGTTTCCGGGGAGAAGACTTCCTCTTCAGGTCGGTGAACCGGGATCATGCCCGGCCCGGAGCCCAGGCCTAACTCCTCAGGGAGATAGTCCTGTGTGCCGGTCCGGGCAACGGGGACATTGAGGCAGAGCAAATACCCCTCCGGATTTCTTTTAGAAATATTCTCGGAGAGGCGGGTTCCGTAATAATGCATCTTTTCACCTCGCAAATGGGTATGAGAAAAGCCCCAGCGCATTGTGCGGGGCTGCCCTCTTTGGCACACTAAACATATCATCCTTAATCCCGGAACTCAAGGGAAGCAAGGGGAAGTCTTTTCGAAAAATGGCCATTTGATTTTGTATGAAGCCCGGATTTCAGACAATCAATTTATGTAAGAACAAATATGAAATATATAATTTTTGAATCTAATTGTTGACAAGATAGGCAAAACCTCATTTTCAAAAATCGCGCGACCGCCTTTCGGCGGATATTGCAAGTGCTTCGCACTTGCGATTGCGGGCTTCGCCCGCTTAGATTTGCGCCTTCGGCGCTGTGGAAGATTTCAGATCAGAAGATTCAAGATCCGAGATTTATCCACAAAGCGGGCCGAACTGCGAAAATGTCGTGGTTGACATCGCCACCGTGGCTGTAGACGGAGCCGCTGTCGCGGACAACCGCAGCGAGGTCAGACCTGTCGCCGGGCGACCGCAGCCACCAACAGCAATTACCATTGCCACATTTGTATGCGCCTTGTGCGTAGCAATATGCCGTTCCCTGACACTGACGCGCACTATCCGAACTGAAGTATTTGTTTGCTTCCGTGATGCTCAGCAGGAATACTTTATCAGTTGTGTTGTTTCCAGGAGAAGTGCTATAACTCCTGACTGTGGAACTGATAATACTGTTCTGTTCTTCTGAACTAAACGCAGCATTGAGAAATGTTCCATTCAGCCATTTTCGCAGTGAGCAGGTTTCCCATGTTACACTCGTATATGCCGTGTTATATTGTTGACAGTCAAGAGCATATTTGCTTATCAGAAGCAATGACATACCATCTTTATCAAGAACAATCCACTCAATTTCTTCTTTTCCGTTGGAAGTTTTGTTATCCTGTTCGTATGAACCGAACTTGTATGTATCTCCGACTTTGATATTTTTGATAAGATTATATTTTTCCTCGCCAAATTTACCAATATAACAGTTTTCTATCTGATCAGCGCTGTCTTTGTAGTTTAGTCCCTCTAACAATAACAATGCAGCATCATAATCTCCGGAGTCAATCAAAGTCACCGCCCTGTCATATTTGCTTGAAGCAATCGCATCATTATTGCCGATTTCCTCTAAGAGCGCATATGCAGCATCATAATCTCCGGAGTCAATCAAAGTCACCGCCCTGTCATATTTGCTTGAAGCAATCGCATCATTATTGCCGATTTCCTCTAAGAGCGCATATGCAGCATCATAATCTCCGGAGTCAATCAAAGTCACCGCCCTGTCATATTTGCTTGAAGCAATCGCATCATTATTGCCGATTTCCTCTAAGAGCGCATATGCAGCATCATAATCTCCAGAGTCAATCAAAGTCACCGCCCTGTCATATTTGCTTGAAGCAATCGCATCATTATTGCCGATTTCCTCTAAGAGCGCATATGCAGCATCATAATCTCCGGAGTCCAACAGACTCATCGCCTTATTCAGTTTTTGCTTAGGGATAATAACAGTCGTCAGCAGGACCACAAAAGCAATGCAAGCAACAATGATCGGTGTTACGATTGCAATCGTCCTTTTCCGTTTCTTTGCTGCCTTTTCCGCTGCTATACGTCTTTCCTCAGCCTGACGCTCACGTTCAAGACGGTCTGCTTCTTCCTTAGCCTTGATCTCTTCGATCTTTCTCTGGCAGGTGTAGATCTGCTCATCAGCATCCTTCCAGCCGGAAATCGTGCTGAACGTTTTGATGGCTGCCTCATATCCGCTGACAACGTTCCCGGTCATCTGCGACCTTGCAGAAGCATAGATTGCATCTTTTCGGCAAACCTCTGCCCGCTCGAGGCACTGTTCGGCAAGAGAATCAGCATCCTTGAACCCGGAAATTGTTTTGAATGTTGCCGCCGCCGCTTTATAGGAAGATTCAGAGCTTGCTGACTTCATAGCGCTAACAGCGTTGTTATAAATGCCGGTAAGCCGTGTGTTTTCGTTGCGCTCATTGATATGGTCAATGTATCCGGAGAGCACTCCCGCAAACTTTTCGCCGCCGAAGCGCACGGCTTTCTGATAGTTGTTGCTGTTATCAAACGGCTGCTCGCAGTTGGGGAGATCTTCCTGCCGCCTTACGCGAAGCTCTGCCATCAGTTTACCGAGATACGCCTGTGCATTCTCGGGTTCCTGATTGAGAACCTGTTCACAGAAGTCGTCCGCCCTGTTCCACTCTCCATCCTCCAGGAACATAAACGCACGTTTCAGAAGCGGAGCCACACTAGCAGAGCTTCCGGCAACGACCGTCTCTTTCACCGTTACCTTCGGCTCATCAGCTCTGGCGATTTTTTTGATGCCCCGGATCAGGTCTTGCATGAAACCAAGCTTGGACATGTCCTGTGCCTGCAGATGGGAAAACTCCTCCGGCAGATCGTAAGGATCCATATCGCGGTAAGCGGGAATAAGGACCTTCTTGCCGCCGCTCTGCTTCACAAGGGAAAGGAAGCGGCTCCACTCGTTCTTGACCCAGACGGCATTGAAATACTCCGGCTTAGTCCCGAGAACGACCATAACCTTTGCGCTGTTGAGTGCAGCAAAGATGTACGGTTCGTATGCCGTTCCGAGCTTGTCCTCCAACGTGATGCGGGAGAAGAAGACCTTAAATCCCTCATTCGTCAGCTGGTGGTAGAGATCATTCGCAAGAACGGAATCCTGAGTACGACGCCCAGCTGCGTCGGTTTCCTTGTAACAGATGAATGCATCGAAAGGCTTTTCTTTCTGAGATATTGCAAGTATTCCTTTCTGGATTTCGTTGATGGCAGCAGCTTCTTCCTCGTAGATTGCACGCTGATACCCGTCGGCATGCTGCAAGGCAGACTTGTAGTCCTCATCGTCGAAGATTGATGTGAATTGTGTTCTGTTTACGGTGGGAACGCGTCTATGCGTAGCCGGATCCTCAACGTATTCGATACCGTAGCGGCATAACACCAGCGACCAGTATGCTTCGGCGTCGGTCGGGTCCTCATTCAGGATCTGCTCATACAGCCCTACGGCCTTGTCAAATTCGTTGTTGCGGCGAAAATGGTTCGCGCGATCGTACAGGTTTGCCCGCCGGTCGTCGTCAAGACGAGGCAGTGTCTGCTTCGTTCCGCAGGAGTCGCAAATGCCTACGGAATCTCCGGGGTTGAATTCAATCGTGCCTCCGCACATTTTACATTTGAAGATAGACATATATTATACTCCTTTTATCGCTCGCTCCAGAAAGCTAAACGCCACTTTTGCAATTCCACCAAAGGGAAGGCAAGATATAACGGAAATCAACGCTTCTTTCCCGGCACTCATTAAAAATGACTTCAAGCCGTCTTTTGAGAAATCATTTAAAAAGTCCATTATTGCACTATCCGAATTAGCAATCTTTTTTATTCTTCTTTTTGCCTCTATAGAGAAAAGTTCTGATATTGCTTCATCTTCAAGACAGATTTCAGTGAAACAATTAAGAGGAATTCGCAGAAGCTTTCTGTTTAGTGAACACTCATCATACCAGCCTTTTTCCTCAATAAAATGCCTTGCTTCATTCATTACATTGATATCTTGAATAATGAATTTAACATAATGATCGTGTTCATCATATTTTGCTTTCTCAACAGCTAAAGCAAAAGCAGTTCTCCATGTAAACTCTTTATATGGATATTTTAATTCTTTTCGTTCCTTTAACGATCTAACTCGAGACTGGGTAATACCTAAATTTTTGGATATTGTATAGTCATCAAATGGGAGTTCAGATCTTAAGCAATGTTCGATGTACTCTGAAAACAAAAGAGTTTCGAAGTCAGCTTTTGAAGTGCTTCCAAAGTTTTTGTTGAAGTACAATGCAGCGATTTTATCAAACAACGCGGTTTTTTCTTCGTTTGTAAACTCCATGCAAAAGCCCTCACTTTACAGCTTTACATTTCTTGTTTCTATCGGCAACAAGGATGATGATTTCGCCTGCGATTTCTTTTGCCTTTTCAGCATCATCCGCACCTACGGCAGAAGAGAACTCGTCTACTTTTACGGTTATCTTTGCTTCGATTACTGAAAGCGCATCGTTCGACATCGGATCGGAATAACGTACGGCTTCATATACCTTTTTACATTCCGTTTTCACAGCGTCGCTTTTCGCACGCGAAAGAATGCTTTCGGTATCAACGATAAGGTTCTTGATGAATGACGTCTGTGCAGCAACTCTTTCATCAACCTTGCTCACCGCATCCGCAGCCCAAGCAGCTTTGATGACAGCAATGGCATTGAACGCAAGGATGATAATGCAAACCACGGCAGCGATCCATGCAGGACAGTTCGGAATCAGCATAAGTACCGAGCCGACAATAAGCATGGTGATCAGTGCAGACCAGCTTACTGTGATCAGCGGGAGATTCAGAAACATCTTTTTGGAGTTTTCTGCCTTGAATGCGAGATAGGCGCAAACAAGATTCCCGATGAACGCAAGGACGATAAACACGAAAGCGATCCAGAACCGTGCGTCATAATTGATAACGTATCCGGGAATGATCGGCCGCACGAGGAATACAACTGCGCACCATACTGCGAGCAGGATGGCCCACATCAGAGCATAAAACTTAAAATTCTTTTTCATCGCACCGTTCCTCCGTTATCCCATAATATCCGAAAGCAGCTTCGCCTTCATCTGCGCGAATTCTTCTTCGCTGATGATTCCTGCTTCTTTCATCATGGTCAGTTTGTCGACCTTTGCTTTGAATGCTGCCATATCATCAACAGGCTGAGCTGCCGTTTGTGTGGGTTGTACGGGCTGTATCGGCTGAGTTGCAGCGTTCATCGCGTTATTGACTGCGCCGCCGACCATTCCGCCGACAGCACCGCCGACACCGGCCATCGTGCCGAGGCCGATGCCCATATTTGTGAATTGACCAACCGCCTCATTCTGAGCGACCTTTTCAGCTACATCGAATCCGCGCTCTTGGGCATAGGTATAACCCTCTTGCGCCCGTTTTGTTGCCTGCGCCTGAGAATCGATCACGACCTTCTGTGCTTCTGTCTGGGCATAAATCAAGTCGGTCTGCTGGCGGAGCCGTGCTTCGGCCACATCGGCATACTGACGGAAATGAAGATCCTTAAATCGTTCATACTGCCGGTCGCCCTCTGGTTTAACCACATTTGTGACCAGAAAACGTTCCAACGCAATGCCGTAATCGACAAAATCTGGAATCAATAACCGGTGGAGCGCTTCAGAAAAAGCAGTCAGATGCTCGTCGATCTCAAAGATGCTGACGGCATTGTTCTTCATATATTGGGCGATATAAGTCTTTACCCGGGTCATCAGGAATGCGCGGAAGAAAGAAACGAGCTTCTGCTGCCCAAGAAAGTTCTCCGTGCCAACAAGTTTCAGCAACAGCTTGCGACTGTCCTCAGCGCGAAGTGACATTTCACCGGAAACCCCGATGGCAAGTGGAAATCCATACTGCGGATCGATATACTGTACCTTAGAGTCGGTTCCCCATTTAATGGCCATCTGCTCGGCTTTATTGATGAAGTAAACCTCACAGTGGAATGGTGTCTGATCGCCGGTTGCACGGTTCAAATACTTGCCGATCTTCGGAATATTCTGGGTTTCCAGAGTATAGCGCCCCGCTCCGAATAGATCCAGCGCCTGCCCGTTCATAAAAAAGATAGCTTCCTGAGATTCATGAACAATCAACTGTGTGAGACTGTTGAAATCCTCAGAAGGATGCTTCCAGATAAAAGTGCTGTTGTCCCCTTCATATTTTAATACTTCACAGATCTGTGCCATTTGAACCTCTCCTTTTTGATTGCAGCCATAAACTTTCCAGTTCATTGAACGGGATGTCTCTTTCCATGCAAAAGCTCTTAAGATTACTCATTGTAGTAATGTTTGGGGTCGCCCTACCGTTTTCCCATCGGTTGATGGTGGCTACGGATACATTCAAAACTTTCGAAAACGACTCTTGTGACAACAGAGCCTTTTGCCTTATCGTTTTAAGTAGCTCAGCTAAAGTCATCTTATCATCATTATCCTTTCATCATGTTATCGTTATCATATCATAAACCCATCGATTTTTCAACTCAAAGAGCTGTCGCAATAATCAGGCACAAGAAACATAAGCGATAATGACCTCCATTCCTCTTGTGCCGCAGCTGTTTATTCTATTGGTGATTTGCTTATATGTTGTTTGACCCTACTTTTCATAATCATAGCTTCTCTGGCGTTGACGCCGTTTTGCCTGTTGTGCTTCTCTGGCTTGGGCGACCAGATCGTCGATCTGCCTGCTCCCGAACACCTTCCGAAGGAGGGCATAGTCCTTGTTCTGTTCCCGCAGGATGGTGTTTTCCTCTTTGAGCCTGTCATTGCTTGCTATCAGGTGTTCGTTCTCCCGATATAGCTTTCCATTTCTCTCATTGATCCGGTGGTAGTTATCCCAAGCTTTTGCGCACTGTACGATGAGACCTTTTATCATCTTCTTTAGCTTTTTGATTAGCGGCTCGGCAAATTTGGCTTTATAGCTCTTGGCCGTCATAAATGCCTGCGGCTCTGGCAGCTGGTACTCTGGGTCTAAGGCAAGCTTTTGCTCCATTTCGTAATAGTCATGCTCACCATCCTTCTGTAATACAATTCTCTGTTGCCCATCATCAGTTTCTTACAGATTTTTCATTTTTGCATTTGCATTTCGTCCGCTTCCCTTTCATCCATGATTTGCTGCACAGCATCCAGTGCTTCACGGTGCTTTATCTTTATCCATCTTTCGGAATAATACAGATCCGTTCCGATCTGCTCCATAGACTGGAATGACAGATACCGCTTCTCCAGAATCAATCGCAGTGTCACAGCCCGGATCCGGTTAATAACGCCCGCGATCTCCTTCCTCACCGTCACCAGTTCATCGATCTCCCGGTTCAGTTCTTCTTCCGTTTCCATAATCTTCACGATCATATCCTGCATGGACGAAACATTCCGGGAATGCCCTGCCGCCTTGTCGAAACTAGCCGTCACCCGGCTGGCCAGGGACCTCATCCGTTCAATCTGCTCCAGCTTGGACTGGACCTGCTGTTCCAGGTACCATGCCCTAGAAAGGAACTCTTTTGCGTTCATATATTCATCTCCCTTTGCATCCAGTGGATGATCTTCTCCGGATCCGCGTCCGTCAGTACGGTAAACCATTCGGAACGGAAGAACTGATCGCATTCCTGTTTCCTTTTCAGGAGCCTTGGATTTACTGGGTTTCTATTCAATCCTTTCAGCGCGCGCCGGTAATCCTCCACCGCCTGCACGATGACTGCCTGTGCCAGTTCTTCCCACCCGTCACAAAACACAGCCGGTTTTGGACTAAACAGCCAGATCTTTCCATGCTTCCCTGAATTGCTGAGTTTAGAGTTCATGTCTTTGCTCCTTCACTTTTCTTCCCCCTTCTCTTTACTGTTCCATGCAATCTCGTTTGGGGACCGGGAAGGTGTGACAATGTGACAAAGTGACAAGGTTTCTCTATATATTCCTGCGGGGTTATTCGCTGTATTACAGTTGTTATATGCACGGCAGTTCCATTCACTCTTTGCAGGAATTCTTGTCACACTTGTCACACAGTCTTCCCCTGTAGTCCGGGATTCCTTATAGATCAAGGCTTTCGTCCTCCTCCACAGTTTGTGACAACGCCTGTGACAAAGGCTGTGACAAGCCTTTCACAGGCGCCTGATCATTGCAGAAAATCATCCTCTGACGTTCCGTTGTCCGCGGCATCGCTCCGGACATACACACGCTGCTGCCCGTACAGCTGTACCCTTTCCCGGTTTACAGTCCGTTCCCAGCCGCGGATCCGGAGCATGATCGCTGAAAGATCACCCGAATCCTGTTTCTTCATCATCCCCGGATCATTCCCGAAGCATTCTGCCCATATCTCCACGTTCGTGACCTTTTTCCGCTGTACAGTTCCTTTTGGCTGCGCCGGATCATTCCGTCCGGAAAGCCACATCCTGCGTTCGTACAGGTCCATCTCCTGCCATTTCTCCGGCAGGAGGGTCTCCAGGTATGCCTCCACGATGCCCTGCCGGTCATCCTCCTCCATGGCTCCGCGCTGGATCTCTTCCGCGGCCGCGATCATATCCTGGTCCAGGTACAGCTTCTCCCCGTTCTCCCACAGGTGCATGGCTTCCGCCCAGATCTGGTCCCGTTCTTCCCCGGAAAAGGAAAACTTTTTTGCCTGTTCCGTCTGTCCGCATTTGATCACCCAGAACCGCCGGTTCCCGGTCGTATCCCGCAGGTATCCGTTGTCCCCGTTCACCGTTGCCACGATGATGCACTGCCGCGGGTGGCTTTCCACCGTCCGGCCGTAGCTGGGGCGGTAGGCGTCGTCCGTTGTGGACAGGAAAGCTTTCACCTTCTCGATATCCGCCTTGCGCATCCCGGCCAGCTCCCCGATCTCTGCGATCCAGAACCCCTGCAGTTTCTCCGCGCCGGCCTTGTCCGACATATCCGTCAGGGACAGCGTCTCGGAATAGTATTCGGATCCCGCCAGTTCCCGGAACAGGGAGCTTTTTCCGATGCCCTGCGCTCCGTCCAGTACGGGGATGGAGTCAAACTTCACCCCGGGCTGCAGAATCCGGGCCACCGCGCCGGCGAACACCTTCCGCGCCACCGCCCGGGTATACGCGGTATCCGCTGCCTCCAGGCAGCGCTGGAACAGCGTTTCGATCCGCTTTGAACCGTCCCACGGCGGAAGCGCCTTCAGGTAATCCCTTACCGGATGGAACCGGCGGTCCTCCGTCGCCTTCGTGAAGCACGCTTCCAGCACCCGGTCGGGAAACACCGTATACCGGTTGTCCAGCAGTACCTTCATCTGTGCCGTATCTGCGTCCCGCCAGAAGCGGTTTCCTTCTGGCCGGGTCCAGGGCAGGTCTCCCGTGATCTGGACCTTTCCGGCCATCTCGTTGAAGGCGAAGTTCATGAAGTCCGGGTCGTTGCGCAGGATCAGCATCAGGTTCCAGGACGTGCTCTCCAGTTCCTTGGATTTTGGCCGGTACCGCAGTTTCATCTTCCATGCGCTGTCGGGTTCTTCGGTCTGCTTTTCCGGCGTATATCCTCCGAAGTCCGCTTCCAGGGCTTCCTGCCGTTCTTTGTCCAGGCGCAGCTTTACTTCGTCCTGTTCCAGGGCCAGGGCGCACATCTCCTGGTAGCTTTTCTTCGTATCGTCGTTCCCAAACTTATGGATCCGCACGATGTCGAACGCGTTCAGCAGCTTCCCGCAGGCCGGGTCCGTCGTGTGGTGCGAATACACGAACCGGTCGTCATAGATCACCACACCGGCCGTGGATTCCGCCGGAACATAGTCCCAGCGTCCGTCACAGTCTGTCGGAGCGTATACTCCCTGCATAAACTTTTCCAGGGCCGCCTGCACCGGGAAATACGTCCGGCAGAACACGCCGACCAAACCTTCCTTGTTCAGGGGATCCTGCTGGCGTTCCGCCGCCTGTTTCAGGATCTCCGGTTCCCGGGAGGAGACCGGCCACTGCGAAGTGTCCTTCCAGTCCGCGTACCGTCCCAGGTACCGGTCCGCCGGCAGCGCCTGCCCGGAGGACTCGTTGAAAACGAACTGCCCGTCGCTGGGACAGGACGCCCAGTACATCATCCGGTTCGCCTGGTATGTGGAATCGTCGAAGAAGTCCATCCCGATGTCCTTCGCCACCTGGCGCATCAGGGGCGGATACTCTTCTTCCGATACTTCCCGGTCAAACAGCACTACCAGGCGGAACCGCGGTGCTGCCGGCGTATGCCGGTGTGTGGAATACAGGAACCAGTCAAAGCCGCCCAGCTTTTCCCGTACCAGCGCCGGGAAGTTCACCCCTTCCGGGATATGGTCCGCGTCCAGGGCCCCGACGCTGCGGCAGAGCACATGTCCGTTCTTCCGGACGCCGTCCTTCAGCCATCCGCCGACAAACCCGCCCTGGTCCTTCAGGGCGTCCCGCTCCGCTTTCGGGAGTTTCGGGTATTCTTCTACTGTTTCCGTGGTCCGGACCGGGGTACGGTTCCGCTCCTTCAGCCACTCCCACGGCTTCTCCTGGTTCTTGTACCGGCTGTTCGTCCGCCGGTTGCACAGGGATACCTTGCACATCATGTTCATATTCTTTAGTCCTTTCGGTAAAACTCACATTCATAGCCGTCCGCCCGGAGCAGCAGGCCTTTTGCCCAGTCCGGGCATTTTTCCATTTTTCGGCAAATTTCCGTCACCGTGACGGAGGGATCAGCTTCCAGGATCACTTCATCGTGGATATGTGCCACAATGGGATATTCCTGCAGGTTCCTTATTGCATTCGCCAGCAGGTCCCGGGCGATCCCCTGCACGATGTTCTCCACGAACTTCGGGCCGTAGCTTTCGATCTTTTCCCATCTCTTTGTCGTGCCCGTGCCCATGTAGCAGACGGACTCCCCGCCGAACCGGTTTTCGCACAGGCCGGGCTGCGCGTACGCCAGCGCCCGTCCGGAGGGCAGGCGGATCAGCAGCCATCCCGCCCGGTACGAAAACCGCAGGTCCTTCATTCCGACCGTCGTCTTCTCCCGGACCGCGGTCTTCACAGCCCGGTCCACCTCCTTCCACAGGCGGCAGATATTCGGGTTGGCATTCCGCCAGGCGTCCACCAGGGGCTGCAGTTCCGCTTCCGGCACGCCCATCTCCAGGGCGCCCATGGCCCGCAGGGCGCCGGTTCCCCCGCCGTAGCCCAGCGCCAGCTCCGCGATCTTCCCCTTCTGCCGCAGGTCACTGTTCGCGCCGTGCTTTTCCACCGGCACATGGAACATCGCCGAAGCGGACGCGCAGTAGATATCCCCGCCGGCGGCGAACACCTCCCGGCGCCAGCCTTCCCCCGCCAGCCATGCGATGACCCGCGCTTCGATGGCCGAGAAGTCGCATACGATGAATTTCTTTCCTTCGGCAGGTACAAAGGCCGTGCGGATCAGTTCACTCAGCACGTCCGGCACGGAGCCGTACAGCGTCTTCAGGGAGGAATAATCCCCCGTCTTCACCAGGGTCCGCAGGTCTTCCAGCGCCGGCAGGTGGTTCTGCGGCAGGTTCTGCATCTGCACCAGCCTCCCGGCCCACCGCCCGCTGCGGGCGGCCCCATGGAACTGGAACATCCCCCGCACCCGGCCGTCCCGGCATACGCTGCCGGCCATGGCCGCGTACTTCCGCACCGAGGTTTTCCCCAGCTGCTGCCGCAGCTGCAGCACCTCCTTCGCCTCCGGGGAGGCGGTTTCCAGCATCTCCTTTACGCCGGCCTTCGTCAGGCTCTTCGCTTCCTGCCCGTGCTCCTCCAGCCAGCCGCGGATCTCCGGCACGGAGTTCGGGTTGGCGATGCCCGTCCGCCTGCACAGTTTCCGGCCCAGTTCCGCCCGGGAGGCCCGGTCCATTTCCAGCGCCGCGGCGACGAAGCCGGTGTCCACCCGGATCCCCCGGTCGTTGACGTCCTGGTCCAGTTCATATTCGGCCCAGACGCTCTCCGGCACCGGATATCCGGCCAGTTTCCGGCGGATCTCCGTTTCCGCCTCCACGTCCCGCCGGTTGTAGGCTTTGAACTGCTCCCACCGCTCCGGATCCACGGAAGGCAGGTTCCGCGTCCCCTGCCCGCCGGCGGCCGGCCGGCAGAAGAAGCGGACCAGGTCCTTTCCTTCGGCCAGCTTCTGTTTGTCCAGGCCCAGCACCGTCCCGGCCCCCGCCAGGGACATCGGCAGGCCCATGGCCGCACAGTGGACCATGGTGCAGCGCCAGGCAGCAGGCGGAAGGAATTCCCCTTCCGCCAGGTACCCCAGGTCCCGCAGCAGCCGGGACAGGCAGATCCGCTCAAAGGCGGCGTTGAAGGCCCGCTTTTCCACGGAAGGAGATAACAGGGCGTCCAGAAGGTCCTGCGGCACTGCTGCCCCCGAGGCCAGGTCCAGCACGGTGATCTGGCCGTCGTCAAAGGAATAGCCGATCAGCAGGACCGTGAAGTCCGGTGATTCCGCGTAGCGGTAAACCCCAGCTTTTGCCAGGTCTTCGGAAGAATAGGTTTCGATGTCCAGGGAAATGTTTTCCACGTATGCACCTCCTGAGAAAAAAGATCCCCTCAAGGAGAGCAAACAAAAAAACACCGCCGGAATTAACCGGCGGTGAAAAAAGTTTGGTTTTTTTCGGGAATCATCCGGGAAAAGACGATGTTTAACAGTAGTATGGTAATGCTCCGCAAAATGCGGAGCATTGTACCGGGAATTTATTGAATTGTTCCGATTTCTTCCCCTGTTAATGCTGCTCTCAATTCCTCTTTTAACTGCTCTGTCTTTGTTGACGAAGCTCCTTCGGCTTTTTCTTTTTCTTTTAAGTCATTAAGTGCTGTATCTATTTCAGGATAAATGTCTCCAAATTCATAGGAAGACCAAAGCACGTATATCTTTTTTACAGATTTTTCCTTGGAGATGTCCTCTAAAAACAAATCTTCCTGAATGGGTGGTCCATCTTCTCTTCTTCTGTGAACAGCATCCAATCGCGCATTTCGACCATTTTCGGTTTCTTTCAGTAAAAATTCTCTTGGTTTTTCTTTTTTTACAGATTCTGGTTGAGATTCTTCAACAACCTTCTGCTCTTTGACCTTTGGTGTGCTATCTAATCTATGGACATTTTTATTTAATCGAGCGCATTCCTCACAAACGCGTGCCTTTCTCGTTCCTTTTCGATTTGTAATACTAATAGGAATTAATCTATCTGTACGCATTCCGCACAGTTCACACAGTTTGCCATCATCATCCATCAAAGTTTGTTTTGATGAACGATCGTTTCCAGATGAAGAGCCTATTGAAGCGATGTCCCGTAAACGGGCTCCTTTTTTTTCAAGCTTTTTGTCAATACTAATGATTCTGTCAATAAGTTCCCCAAAGCCATAAGTTGCAAGGCTGCCAACCCATGAAACCAAGCATCCAACAATCAATATAATGATGCCAGAGGTTATAAGGTCTCCATTGCCATTACTTATAGAAAAATAGACAATTGCCAAAATGATAGAACCTATGATTCCAATCCAACAGAATGCTTTTGCAATACCTTTTAGCTTTCCTCCAATATTATCAAACATGCTACGTCTCCTTTTCGTACTGTTTAGGAAACTCAGAGTTTGTTTAATAGTTCTTCACGTTCTTTCTGGTATTGCTCTTCAGAGAGTTTACCTGCTTCATAATCTTGCCTTAGCAACCTAAGTTCATTTGCTATATCTCTTTCTTCATCAATTTCAGGAGTACTATACACTTTTTTCTCGTATTTCAAAATCAATCCTGTACGATGCATGATTAATACCGCAACGGCGATAAGCGCCAAGGATAAATAACTGTTTACAAAATAGCGCAGCGCAGAAAGAAAACTAATACCCGTCCCAAGAAATTTGATTATATCAACAATTCCATATATTGATCCTGCACAAAAACCCAGAAGCAGAATAGATCCTATCTTACGTTCTTCTATCTTTCCGGTGAACCAATCACAAATCAAAATAATTATACCAACAGTAGCAATTATATTAAGAACCGTAACTACTAAAGCAAAGAAATTAAATCCATTATAACCGAAAGGCCAATAAAACAGTGTGTTATACCAACTGTATGCATTTCTGTAGAAAAACATGGTAAAATCCGATTTAACAGTGGGATCAAATATATAAAGCAAGATATCAATAAGACTTAAAACGACATTGATCAATAAAATCCCTAAACCAAGTGGAAAGAAAATTCTTCCATCGCCTTTTGAAGCTGCTTGTAGAACATAAATAATCAGAAAAGCCGCTGATCCTATTGTCCAAATCATTGATATCGGCAAAAAATAATTGAAGATAATTCCGGAACCCACTTCAACTACAATTGCAAGGGCAAGCAAAACTAATGGGAGTGTTCTTTTTCTCATAGTATCTTGACTCATATTTTAATCCTCCAGGCATAAAATTATTACATTTTTATTCGTTCATTATATTCTTCTTGGGTAATGAGTCCCTCATCTCTAAGCTGCTGAAGTTTTTTCTTCCGATCGTTTTTTGAGTCTCCGACATAAGCGCCTTTCTTCCCCAGCTTATTATCAATAGTAACCACTTTATCAATCAGCTCTCCAAATCCGTAAACCGCAAGGCTACAAACCCACGAACCCAAACATCCGACAACAAGAGTAACGAAGCCAGATGTTATCATGGTACTGTTGCCATTACTTAAGATAAAATAGGAAATGGCCAAAATGATGGACCCAATGATTCCAATCCAACAGAGTGCTTTAGCCACGCTCTTCAGTTTCCCACCAATATTATCAAACATACATTTTCCCTCACAATTGCAAGATAAAGACTGTATATTTTGTATTTCTACGTCCGTATATTTTCCCCTTCAAAGGGGCGAAAATAAAAAAAACCGCAGAGCTCGAAAAAAATAAGCTCTGCGGACTTCAGTCTGGTTTTAGGCATTGGCTTCCGTCTTACTTCAAGAATTCTTCCTCTCCATCATCCGCCAATCCGGCGAACTCCTCCTCCGCGCTCAGAATCGCGCCCAGCGGTTCCCCGTCCCGCAGTTTCTGGATGTTGTTCAGTCCGCAGGCGATCCCCCGGTTGCCGTTCATGTGGAAGGCGTAGAAGGTCAGCGAGACCCTGCCGTAACAACCGGAGTATACTTCCTCCGGGTTCCGGATCGGCTGGGCATGCGCGTCCACGATGCCCGGCGCCCTGTCCGAGTTCGCGTTCAGGAACCAGCAGCCGGCATATGCCGGATCCTCCGGGCGCTCCAGGTCCCCGTCCCGCAGCGGCGTCTTCAGCGCCGCCAGCGGGGGCAGCGTGCCATCATCGCCCTTCAGGCGGGCCTCCCCTTCGCTGTACGCCGTCCCGATGGCTGCGTTGATCTTTTCCACCGTCTCCGTGTCATCCTTCGGGATCAGCACTGATACCGAGTATTTGGGATCCCCGCCGTTAACAGACTTCGGCTCCCAGATGTGGCAGAAGGAAAACCGGGTCCGCGGGCCGGTCACCACCCTGGTCGGGGCCGCAGGCGCGGCTGCTGCGGCAGGGGTATTGGTTTTTGTCATATCATGTTCTCCTTTCATTCGTTCGGTTCTCCGCCCAGCCTTGCGGCGGACTCCATCAGAGCAGCCAGGGATCCGTCCGGCACTTCGGACAGCGTCTTTGCCCCGAAGGACGCGATCAGGTCCTTCACCTGCGCGGCGTATCCCGCCGCGCACCGGTTCGTCAGGAAAGCCTTCACGGCGTCCCGGGAGGGCGGTTCCGGCGGGGCGGTTTCGCCATGGGCGCCGCACTTCTCCAGGTCCTCCGCCCAGGCCAGCAGCCGTGCGGCTACAGACCGCATTTCTTTAATTCCTGCTTCCAGGTTCTTTTTGTCACAGGTCATATCTCTCTTCCTTTCTGTTCTTGGTCGTGTGTTTCCGGTCTTCCCCGCCGGCGGCGGCCGGGCCGTCTTCGGGTTGTTTGAAGGTTGCAGCATGATGATCATCCTTTCCGAGAAAAAAGATCCCCTCAAGGAGAGCAAACAAAAAAAACCTGCCGGAATTAACCGACAGGCATATTTTTATGATTTTTTTATCCCAGCGCGTCGTCCGCTGCGTTTCCGAGCATCTCCGCGTACTTTTCCTTCACATATCCCGGGGCTAGGATCCGCATCTCCCCGGTGAACTGGAAGACCCAGGCGAAGAACGTATTGCTGACGGATACCGGCACCGTCACGTCGAAGGTACCGCTGTCCAGCTTCCGGATCTTCAGGCCTTCCCCGAACCGGTCCACCACCTGGTCCAGGATGCTCCTCCGGCAGCGCAGCGTGACCTCTTCCTCCGGTCCCCCGTACATCCAGAATACCTTGTCCGTATAGTTCCGCACGTCGAAGCCTTCCGGCGGCGGCACCCGTTTCCGGTTTGTGATCTTCGGGACTTCCATCCGGTCGATCCGCCAGATGTTGATGGCCTCCCGCTTGTCCGACCAGCCCACCAGGTAGTACCGGTCGTTGTTCCAGACCGTCGCGTAGGGGGAAACCGTATACGCTTCCTCCCCGGTGCCCGCGTGCTTCGGTACCTGCTCCATCTCCGGTGTGTATTCCAGGTACCGGAAAACGATCTTCCGGCCTTTGTCGATCGCTTTCCGGATCGCCTGCACGGAATAGATCATGTTCTTGTTCCTGGCTTTGATGTGTTCCGATACCAGGATCTGCGGCTTCAGCTCCTCCCGGTGGGACGGCCCGGCCATCCCGGCCAGCTTTTCCGCCAGTTCGGTGCTCCGCGCCTGCGGGATAAACTGGGCGGAAGACACCGCGTCGATCAGGATCTGCAGTTCCGGCGCGCTCCACTCCCGATCCAGCCAGGCATACCTTGTCGGCTGCCCGCCGGCTTCCTCGGTGCAGATGTCATACCCGCTGTCCTGCAGGGCCCGGATATCCCGCCGCAGCGTGCGCACGGAGCACTCAAAGCCTTCCGCTTCCAGCGCTCCCAGCAGTTCCCCCGTCGTCAGCCGGGCGGTATCGTCCGTTCTCGCCTGCAGCGTCTGCAGCAGGCACAGCAGCCGGTCCTTGTTCGGCATATCATCAACCTCGTTTGTTTGGAATCCCGTCAGCGGTTATTCTATCACGCTCCGGCGGTTTTTGTCCACGGAACGCCCTGCACGTTTTGGCAGGGTTCCCCGGATTCCCCTTGCATTCCCGTCCTCCTTCGTTATAATGGAGTCAGCACAAAAGTATTGTGCTTTTGAATCGAATTAAAGGGGAACAAACCTCATTCAGCACAAAGGCTTTGTGTTTTCCCGAAAATAAAGGGGAACAAACCATGCTGCTTCACCCTTCCCGCGGCCGCCGGAACGCGGGAGAGGGTTTCCCGCCCCGGATCTCCGGCAGAATAAAACGCAGGAGGGATACCCATGGCTGACAAAGACACTGCTGAGATGACAAAACCGGAACTCATCCAGGAAATCACAGCCCGCGCGCACGTCAGGACAAGGAAAAGCCTGGTGGAGTTCTCACGGGAGGACCTGCTCCGGCTGCTTACCTGCATCAAGGGCTATCAGGACAATCACGAAACCGATCGCTGGTACACCTGAAACGATCAGGGAGGAGTCCTCATGAAAGATGACAGCAAAACCGCAGAAAAGATTGAAGAAAATCACGGGCAGGGTCCGGAACCCTGTCCCGTATGTATCCGGCTGATCGCGGAATACCGGAACGCCGGCCTGAAAATCCCCGCATATGTATGCTGCGCCTTCGGGCACCGTCTCGCGGACGGTCCGGACATCTCCCCCGCGCCGGAAAGGCTTCCGGTATGGGCCTGGACCGCTCCCCTGCCGAAAGGAGCGTGATCCCGTGGCAGAAAACAGGACCGGGGATTTCCGGGAGATCAGCCAGGAGATGTATGAAACCCTGAAGGACATCACCGGACGGAAGAACGACGCCCTCGTCAAGATCCGCCGGGACGGAACCTATGATGTCTTCGAGGTGGAGCGCAGGAAGCGCCGCCCGCCGAAGAAACAGACCGAAACTGAATAAACCGCCGCTGTACGATCGGGTACAGCGAAGGGCCGCTCGGGGCCGGAAGGACGCTGCGATATGCAGCGTCCTTCCGGCCCCTTTTTTCATCCGCTTTTTCGCCTGTGAAGGAGGCTTCTGATGAGATGCAATGAATACCGCAAAACCGGCATTGCCGGCCGGAATACCATTGAGTTCCGGTTTGCCGCTCCCCCGTCCGGGATCCGGATCTGCCTGGGGGATGTGGATCCCATGACCGGAAATTCCCTGGAGGATGCCGGCCTGTTCCGGCTGTACCATGTCCTGCAGAACAGCCAGGCGTACTACAGTTACAGGGACCGGAAAGCCCCCTTCACGAAGGAGCAGACGGAAAGGCGCGAAAGCCTCCGCCGGAATATTGCGGAGGCTTTCGAACGGGACCACGGGTACGCGCCCGGCAGGGAGAACCTGCGCCATCTTTTGGAGGAGCGGTGGCCCACCCCGTATACGGTTTCCCTGGAGGAACTGACGTTTGAGGATGAGATGGTTTTTGAGAAGGATCCCCGGTTCGCCTGTTCCGCGGCGGAAGGGATGTTCCCCGGGGAGGAATCCGATGATACGGAAGCCCTCCGGGAGTTCGCGGAGACGCTGTCCGGGCGGCTGCTGGATGTGTATGAAATGATGCTGGCGAGGGTCGATGCCGGGGCGGAGCAGCCGCAGTGGCGGGAGCTGGCAAGGAAGTGGGGCGTCAGCCCCGCGCAGGTGTGCAAGGATAAGGCGAAGGTGGTCGGGATGATTAAGGAGTATTCCAGGAGGGTGAAGAGGTTCAGTTATGATGGAGAGTGAATAAGGGGATATTGTTGCAGACAAGCGGCCGAACAGCAGGATCTGCCGTTCGGCCGCCACAGGTGCAGGTTTATCATGGAAAATCGGTATTTACAGAAAAGATTTCATGCCACCAGGGATTTCACCTACCTCCAATCTATTACAAGATCCTCATGGCATCCATCAAATGCACTTTCCGGTACGTTATCCATAATACCCATAGGAATGCTGATATATAGCAGTTTTGTGCACCTTGCAAATGCATTATCATCAATCATTATGCAGCCATTAGGAACAATGATCGCATCACAGGCCAGATTTGCAAACGCTTCTTTGTTTATGACTGTAAGTGCATCGGGCAGTGTCAGGATAGACATTTTATTCAATGCTGGAATATCAATGGTTCGAATCAGTACCCCTTCTGTTCCGAATGCTTCATTTGCAAACATCACTGTATAAACAGCCTTGCCATCCGCTGTATCTGTTGGAGACTTAATCTTATGTTCCGCAATTGCTTTTTCGTATTCAACATGTAATGGATCATATTCACAGATTCTTTCTGCAATTACGTATTTTTTGTCACAAGTCCAGGTATATACCGGTTTTTTCCATTTATGATTATTCTCATTTATTGAAAGTATAACAGGTTCGTCAATCCTATTTTCACAGTTTTCATCACTGAACATGGATTCGCATATATTACATATCCAATATGCTTCTGTTCCTGTTTCTATGCAGGTTGGTTCAACCCGGGTATGCTCAGTCAATCTGTGTCCTGTAGGCATAATATCATCGATTATCTTTGATTGTGCATCAAAAGCGGCATTTTCAAAAACGGCTGTATATTTCGTTTTCCCTTTGTCTTCACATGTGGCTTCTTCCATTACTGTACTACTAGTATCAACAGTTTCTGTTTCTTTGTGTTCAGTATTGCGCATGCAGATATGTACCGCTGTCACCTGGCTGTTATCATCAGTCCATATATATTCCGGCTCATCCCACACATGACCAAGCGCTGGAATATTATCATCTTTCTTCACTTGTTCTTCAAAAGCATTATTCTCAAACACAGCTGTATATGTTGTTTCTCCGGCTTCTTCACATGTTGCATTTCTGGTCACTTCGGATGTTGTATCCACAGTTTCCGTTTCAATGTGCTCTTCATCCCGTGAACAAATCCTGGTGGCTGTTACCTCATTGTTATCATTTGTCCAGTCATAGTTTACTGAACCCCAATCATGACCCAGGGCAAGCGTTACGATGTTTTCCATGGTCTGCTCAGTATATTGGGGATTTGAGAAAGTTGCAGAGTAATTCGATAAGCCGGAATCATTACATGTAGGTGCTACAATTATTTCTTCAACCGTTGTTACAGTCTCCATGTCTTGATGTGATCCGTCACGGGCACATTCGGCTGTAGCCGTACAAGCATGGAAATTTTCAGACCATTCATATGACGGATTGATTATATCGTGAATCATCTTTAGTTTCCTGTTGTTTGCCAGCGCCCATTCTGAAGAATAGGAAGTGCAATTAGCAACAATTGTGAGATTTGTGTTTTCAAAAGCTCTGGAATTGATGTTAATTACTGAATCAGGTAAAACCAATTCATGTATACCTTTACAACCGCTAAAAGCACAGATCTCTATTTCGTTTATTGATCCCGGAATATACACGTCCGTCAGGTTGCGGCAATCACTAAAGGCACCCGCTGTTATTACAGACATACCGGAAGAAATCTGTACTTCTGTCATATCAGATTCCCGGAAACATGAATCCCCGATTTCAATTACTGTGTCCGGGATAATCACTTTTCCGTCTTTCCATCCATGATATCCGGCGAACGCACGGTCGCCGATTCTCGTTACACTGTCAGGAATACTGATTTCAAAAACAGGGCGCACAGAGACATAGCCATTATCAACATAAAAAGCATCTGCCCCGATATTCTGTATTCCCTCTTCCAGCACAACCTTTCCCAAAGTAGCTCGCGAGATTTTTGCAACTTCTATATTGCCATCTGCCATGATTCCTGTTTTTCCATGTGTAATATAGAGTTCTTCTACTCTGTTTGTTTCAATTCTTGTAAGACCGCCAAGATTGTAAATTGAACCGCTTTCATACAAGAAGATATTGTTTTGTGTCGCAAATTCGTTTGGAATTGTCAGTTTTTTCAATCCAGTCATACCCGCAAAGCAATATTCATTTACTTCTTCGATCTGTTCCGATATAACCAGTTCGTTGATACCCGAGCACTTATAAAATGCATAACGATCAATCACTTTGAGTGAATTTGGTAAATTGATTCTCTTCAATGAAGTGCATTCATAAAATGCACATTCCCCTATTGTTCTTATTCCTTCAGGAACCACTACATCTGTCAGTGACCTGCATCCTGAAAATGCTGATGTGGGGATCTTTGTCATCCCTGCGGAAATCGTTACTTCTGTCATATCAGATTCCCGGAAACATCCTTCCCCGATTTCAATTACTGTGTCCGGAATAATTACTTTTCCCTCTTTCCATCTATGTGCTCCGGAAAATGCTTGTTCACCAATATATGCAACACTGTCCGGAATCACTATTTCAAATTCCACATCAGACAACATCGTTCCGGAATCACTATAAAAAGCATAATCGCTGATATTTGTTATTCCTTCATCCAATACCACTTTTTTTAACCTGTTTTTTGATAATTGCCAAATTGTATACTTGTCAGTTTTTACAAAATCCGGCATAACCCCGGTTTTCCCGCAAGTCAGATGAAGAAGTTCAACATTATTTGTATAAAAAGTATATCCCCAATAGTCTGTTCTAATGAACTCCGGATAAGTAAACACATTATTAAGTCCAAACAATTCAACTGGCATTGTCAGCTCTTTCAAACCCGTCAGACCCGCAAAGCATGAATTACCAAATATATTTGTATCGCTGGTTATTGTCAGTTTTTTCAACCTTTGGCTGTTCAGAAAGGCGCAATAACCAACAGTAGTCAGTGATTCCGGAATGGTGATTTCTTCCAGATCTGATTTTTCGAAGCAATAGCTTCCAATTTCAGTTACTGTCTCTGGAAAAACAAATGTTCCATTCTTCCAGTTATGTTGGCCTCCGAATGCATATGAACCAATTTTTGTTACTGTGCTCGGTAAAACAATCTCAAATTCTTGTGGAACAAGAGTAGATATATAAAAAGCATAATCCCCAATATTTTGCACACCTTCCTCAATGATTACGCTCCTGATTGAAAAACTCATGTAACCATAAATAGTATGCCCTATATAATTATCATCTGGCATTATTCCGGTTTTTCCTTTTGTTATGTGCAATTCTTCTACCGACCTTGTTGATAGTTCATAACCCGTAATAGATTTAAACATGAAAGGATCTCTTTCACAAATGCATTCCACGGGTATTGTCAAAGTTCGTAGGCTTGTCAGCCCGGCAAAACAACCGCTTCCCATTTTAACGATGTCATCTGAAATCACTAATTCATCTATTGCTTTACAGGCCAGGAAGGCATTTTCGCCTATGTACCTTACCAGACTCAGGTCAACAGACGGCATCAGATAACAACTATTAAATGCATTATCTCCTATCAGTACAATGCTTTCAGGCATGGTCAGGTTTTCCAGATTAAAACAATCATAAAATGCATACGGACCAATCGTCGTAGTGTTGGAAGGTATTTCAACAGTAGTTATAGATGACCTATAGTATGCCTTATATCCAATAAAGCGGTTGTTAATTCCATAGACATATGTTTCTACTGCATGAGCACCAGGTATTGCTTTAGTTATTTTACCAGTTGTCGAATCACACAGTTCAACAACATATCCTATGATTTTCCCTGCAGTCCATGCTTTTGAAGCGTGCTCTATAACAAAGCCCAGCACTGAAGGGACATCATCCAAATGCTCAATAGCTTTTCCTGTTAAATCTTTAATTGTCTCTATTGCATCTTCATGTTCAATCAGGTATTCCGCAAATTGTCCTTCCGTAAATCCGCTTGCATCTTCTTGAACCCGAAATAATAATTCCTTTGCTTCTTCCATATCATTTTCAAAGCCCAGCACTCTGCCCAATGCAGTAATAACGTCATAACAATTATTTAATTTTTCTAATATTATGTTTTCCAGGAAACGACTTCCGTACACATCCAAAAACTGAGATAATGATGTCGATCCTCTGTCCTGGAGTAAATAAGCAATAAGATCCGCATCCAATTCTACCAGTTCACCGTCTTCATCCTCACCGATGACCGGGAAGAAATTCAGCAAGCTGCGAATATTCTTTTTTCGGGTTTCCAGGTCTCCTTTTCCTGATGCTGTATTCGGAGAAAGGTCATTCGCAAACGCTTCATACGTTGTCAGCGTTCTAGCTGGATCAAAGTCAAATACATAAGCGTTTTCTTTCCGCATATGATTTGTGCCCACTTTATAAAGGCAAGGGTTCTGCGCCCTAAACGCTGCCTGCATGTACAATGCTGGACTCTTAATATTGCTGAGAATTAGCACACCAGACCATTCCGGGATCGTCACGCCCACAGTCAGCTGCCCTACAGACAGGGTGATCGTCTTATCATTATGAGCAATTGCATCAATTACCTTGTCGAAGGATTTCCGGGTTTCATCTGTATCATCAATCTTCCCGTCACCAGCGGCGAGAATGACCTTGTAATCTTTAAAAACCGGATGATCATTCAGTTTCCTTGCCAGCGCCCGGGCGCTTTCTACCCGTTCCAGGATCCAGAACGTATGCTTCAGTTCATTCCGTAATTCCGGCGTCGAGAACGGGTATTTCTTCTGCAAAGTCAATGCATCCAAGAAACGATCCACCGATGCGTTATAAACAAAACGTCCATTATTGGTTTTGAAAAACTCATTCAGATCAAAAGCATATTCTTCTGTTTCGCCATTAATTTCTACACCCTGTTTCAATTCTTCCTTGATGATTTCCGACATCTGATATGTAAACATATTCAGTTTCGGAAGATTTGCATAAGGATTCTCTCCTTTTGTATCATCCCAGGCTTCCTTTGCGCCTTGTTCATCCGCATAAGTCCAGTTGTAAATTGCTTCATTCGGGAATTTATTATTCGCAATTGCCTTGAACGGAGTGCCGGAAAGATGAATCGTGAACTTCCGTTTGATGTGGTCAAACGCTACATCCGTCCTATATGTATCCACGCCTTCATGGGCTTCATCCACGACCAGGACATCCCATTCCATATCCGCAACTTCACGGAGCTTATCGATTCCGTTCGGACTGAAATACTTGGAACCTTTCAGATCCTGTAAGCTAACAAATCCATATCTGCTTCTAGAGCTTGATGCTGGCCAACCTTGAACTCAATACAGAAGATGATCCCTTTCAGGAGTAATACGACATCCACTCGTTTCCCAAGACGAGGAATGTCGTATTCGAAGATGATATGTCCATTCTGTTCTTCCAATTGGGGCAGGACTGTTTTCATAACAGAGATTTCTTCCCGCCAGGCTTCTCTGGTAGTGGTCAATGCTTCGCCGTGATAATGATCGCAAAGGATACCAAAAATGGAGTCTTCTGGATCATTCAGAAAACCTGCAATGCTCTTGTCATATAAGCACCGAGGATTATTTCTCATCTTCTTCAACCCTTTCAGGTTTGGTTGGTGTATTGCCTGGTGGATTGTACTTGGAAGTTGTTAACTGTAAAGAATTATACCATTTCGCCTTTCCCCGAACAATACAGCGGTTTGCCTATTCCCGCTCATTTTTTGTTCCCCTTAAGGCTGTCTTTATTCTACTTCCCGGGATGCGCTAAAAAAGTGCCATCCGGCCTTTTTGCAGCGGATGGCGCAAATGTTTTGTTTTATACCCTTGCTTTACTTCTTTCCAGTGCCGGTTTCAGGGTGGTCTCGATTTCTTTCTCCAGGCCCAGGGTGCGGTAGGCGTTAGATATGCCTTCGTAGTAGCGGGTTTGCGGCGGGAGGTTGCGGATGAGCTTCATGAGGTAGATCATGCCTTCCGTTTCTGTTCCGTCGGTCAGGCGGACGGTGGCTGTCTCTTTGGTGTAGTAGGAGGGGTAGCATTCGTAGGCGTCCAGTCTCTGTTCGTCTTCTTCGGAGATCTCCCAGACGGCGACGGGGACGGTGTCCTGTTCGTTGTCTGTCTTTTCGACGGTGGCGTGGAGGTAAAATTCCAGCCTTGCATTGGTGATGGTTCCGGTGCCGATGAGTTTTGCGTGCGGGCAGCGGTATTCCATCTGGTCCTGTGCCATGTTGGATCCGTAGGCGATGTATTTCATTGCTGGTTTGCTCCTCTGTTTACAGGGTGATCTGCAGTCTTTCGATGCCAAGGTATTTCTCCGCGTTCCGGCGGACGATGTCATTGGCGTATTCTTCGTCTGTGTTTTCGTACAGCCAGCGGATGCCTTCCTTCATCTGCGGTCTTCTCTTTTCCTTTCCGTTTGTTTTTTTGCCAATGCCGTGCATGTCGCTGCCGAGGAAGGAGATCAGCTCTTCCTTTGCCATCCATCGAGCGAGGTCTTTGGTGTTGTGGTGTGGGTTCAGGTACAGGTCATACGCGTTCACCTGCAGGAGGACGCCCAGGTCGCAGATGCGTTTTGCCAGGTCCCAATCCTGCTGGATGGCCCTGTAGCGTTCCGGATGGGCCAGGATGGTTTTGATATGGTTGTCCCGCAGCTTCTTCAGGCGGCGCAGGATGACATCTCCCGGTTCCGTCAGGTTTCCTGATTCCAGGAATTCCACCAGGTACCAGTCTGTGTGTGCGAGGGGGAATGCTTCTTCCCTGCGGATACGCTCAACGATCTGTTCCGCGCAGTACCATTCCGTTCCGAGTTCCAGCCGGATGCCGGGAATGCGTTTCGTTGCCGCTTCCGCAAGGCGGTGGAATCCGGACAGGATGTTATCCTTCCTGGGGGCAAATCCGTTCTCTATGCCGTAGTGCGGGGTGGCGAAGACGGTCTGAATGCCTTCCTCCCGGTCCAGCCGGAGGAGTTCCAGCGCTTCTTCCAGGCTTCCGGCGCCGTCATCCACGCGGGGAACGGCGTGGCTGTGGATGTCCGCGGCGTGTTCCCGGTACCACAGGCCGGAATACCCGCCGAGGGGTTTCAGACAGTTCCGGGAGATTGGGAGGCTGTACTTCATGCCCAGGTAGGCGGCTGCGTGGGCCAGTGTTTCCTTGTCGGTGTCATAGGTCACCGCGTCGATCGCGGCTTCATACGGCAGCCATTCCAGGGAGGTGACTTCGCTTTCCTGGTTTTTCATGTTTTTCGTGGCTGCTTCCGCGATAAAGAAGATCACCTGCTTCTCGATGCCTTCATACGGGGAATAATAGATATCGTGGCGGAAGACCGTGTCCAGTTTTACCTCCAGGTTCGTTTCCTCCCGGATCTCCCGCAGGGCGGTTTCCGCTTCCGTTTCCTTCCCTTCCACATGTCCCTTGGGGATGGAGGTATGTCCCTGGATCATATGCTCGACCAGGAAAAAGAGTTGGTTGTTTCTCAGTTTGTATACGACTGCGCCGCAGGATTTTTCGTGTTTCGTTTTGCTCATGTGTTTCTCCTTTTGGGGGTGGGTTTTGGGGTGTTGTCGTGTCAGCTTTTGGGCTGTTGTATATACAGGATACCAGATTTGGGCCGGATATGACAGCGGGTCCGGTTTGATCCGGGGAGTGTGGTTTCAAGTCTGGCTTGTGTTTTTTGTCATCATCCGTTTTATGGTTCCCGGTTTTTCTTCATGTTCTTCGGCATATGCCGGTATGCGTCCTCCCACATAAACACATGGTCTTTCGGGACCGGGTCCTTGAACCAGGTGAAGCCTTCCGGTTCAATGATGCGCGGATAACCGATCGTGCTCCTGCCGAAGACAAATTTCCCGTGGTATTTCAGCTCTCCCCGTTCGTCAAACCAGGAACCGTATTCGGGGAAGTTCGGGCCGTATGCACGATTCAGCCTGTAGCATCCCTCAAACCGGACCATTCCGTTCGGATGGTATTCCTTTCCGGAGAGCATGCCTTTCAGGCCGTAGATCCCTTCCGTTTTGAGGCTGCCGTTCCTGTAGTATGTCCTTCCCGCCCCGAACGCCTTTTGGTCGATGGAGTATCCCTCATAGGCCAGGATGCCGTCCTCGTAAAACCGGGTCCACTCCGGTTCCGGCAGGATCATCCGGATATTGCTCCACCAGTTGTCCCTTTCTCCGAAGCATAGTTCCCCGAGCTGGTCCTGCGTGATCTCTGTTTCTGCGAGTTTTCCTTCTCCGGTATGCAGCAGGAGCTTTGCAATCTTCTCATTGTTTTCCATTCTTGCGCACCTCTTCCTTTTTCGCCATGAAGAGGAGCAGAAAACCAGTCCCATCGTTCCCGACAGGACTGGTGTGTATCTTCGTCCTATCGGTCAGGCTTTGGCACCTTACCTTGCGGCAGGTTGTCGTGCGGTCTCAGGGCCTGTCCCTCGCGCACTCTTCATAGGCGTTATTCAGTTGGCCGGAATGTCCGGTGATGTTATGTATTCTGCGTGGAGCTGAAAAGTCCTTCTTTGGGGTGTGACGGGTTGTCAGGGGTGTCAGGGGGGGGGTGTCAGGTGGACGGTTCTCTTGACAACTTTTTGGTTTCCGTTGCAATGAATCTGTTGAGATTCGAACTCCTGTTCCGCATGCTCAATCGTCGCGACTGCCCACCGGGCAGATCGCTCGTTTCGCATGAGAAAGCCGCCGACGAAGCATCCGCCACTGGCGGTCGTCGGCGGCTTTCCCCCTCCACTGCCGCTGGCAGCTTTTGCGATCAGGGGTTCGGTTCTCCGATTGTACCAATGTCAAAACCCGGAACCACCATAAAGGTGATTCCGGGTTTTGATGTGGAGCATAGGAGATTCGAACTCCTGACCCCAACACTGCCAGTGTTGTGCGCTACCAACTGCGCTAATGCCCCGAACAGCGGATATCTTATCACAAGATTGCCGCTTTGTAAAGCACTTTTTTCTCTTTCTTTCAGCTTCCGGTGGAACGGTAGTGGCGCATGGCTTTGCGGAACAGGAGGTAGATGATGCCGAAGAATACGAGGCCGGCCATTGGGCATACGAAGGCGGTCCATTCCGGCCAGCCGTGGAGCTGCTTGCCCAGGATATAGCTGGCGGGGGCGTGGAGCACCAGGGCGAAGGGCGCGATCACCGTGAAGAGGATCCGGAGGGGCCGCGGGTAGATGTCGATGGGATATTCGCAGGCGCTGCGCCCGCCGTAGGACAGCGCGTTCACCAGCTCCACCGATTTCACGCTGTAGATGCAGAACACGGCCTCGATCAGGAACAGCGCCAGGATCAGCACGGCGCCGAAGCCCACGGCCTCCGCCATGGCCAGCACCTTCAGGGCGGTCCACTCAACTTGCGCCATGCGGCAGCCGATCACCAGGGAGGCCGTGCCCACGGCGATACAGGCGATCCTCCGCGGGTCCACCGCGCTGCACAGCACCTGGGTCAGCACGCCCCGGGGGCGCAGCAGCACCGTGTCCATCTGCCCGCTGCGGATCATGTAGGGGAAATTGCCCGTGATGCCCCTTCCGAAGCATTCCGTCAGGTAGAACGTCACCGACATGAGGCCGAAGAAGAAGAACAGGTCCCCGGCCTCCCACTGGTTCACGCGGTCAAAGCGGTTGATGATCAGGATCACGGCCAGCATTTCGCCGCCTTCCATGATCAGCTGGGCCAGCGTCTGCAGGAAGAAGGACACCGGATACTCGAACTGGCATTTCATCAGCATCTTCATGGAGCGGAGATACAGCCTGCATGTTTTCATTTCCTCAGCCCCCCTGCAATACGATTTTCCGCTGGTGGCGGTTCCACAGCCGCACGCCCAGCGCGGTCAGGAGCACGATCCACGCTGCCTGGATCCCCAGGATCCCCGCGGCGGCGCCCGCCGGCGTGTCCCCGGTGTACAGGCGGATCGGCGCGTCCAGCAGCTGCGCGTACGGCAGCAGCGTGATCACCTTCTGCCAGCGGTCCGGGAAGAGCGTCAGCGGCAGGATGTTGCCGGACAGGGTCATCATCAGGAGGTTCAGCATGGCCTGTACGCCCCGCGGGTCCAGCGTCCGCATCGTGAAGGCCATGGTGATGTTCTCCAGCGCGGAGACGCACAGCAGGCCCAGCCCCAGCGCCAGCAGGCTCAGCAGCAGCGCCGGCACGGAGGCGGGCATACAGATCCCCCACCCTTCCGGCAGGAGGGCGGCGAAGAGCAGCATCGGCACGGCGCGCATCACGCTGCCGGTGATCTTCTGGGCCATGATCCGGGCATAGTAAAAGCCGTACAGGCTCACCGGCCTGCACAGGTCGTAGGCGATGCCGCCGGTGCGGATCTTGTCCAGCAGGTCCGGGTCGGTTGCCACCAGCATCCGGAAGAACGCCTGCTGCAGCCACACGTACGTCACCACGTGCTCCAGCGGCAGCGCCTGCGGTTTGCTGCTGTAAAGCGCGCGGTACAGGGCGATCAGGATCAGGCCGAAAACCACCTGGCAGACGATGCCGCCGATCATGGCGCCCCGGTACTGCAGCTCCATCTTCCTTCTCAGGCGGAAGGCGCACAGATAGCTTCTCATAGGTCCATCTCCCGGTACATGCTGGCGATCAGGACGTCGATGTTCTGCGGCTGGATGGTCATTTCCCGGATGGGCCCGGCCTGCTGCAGGCGGGCGAGCACCTCCGGCGTGGGCAGCTCCCGCGGGGCGTACACCACCTTCACCGCGTCGCCTTCCCGCTCCATCGCGGCGCTCTCCGGCAGGACCGGCGCCGCTTCCGGGTCCTCATAGCGGACCGTCACCGTCCGCGCCGTGTCGTACCGGGCCAGCAGGCCCGGCAGCTCCCCGTCGTAGAGCTTCTGCCCGTGGCCGAGCACCATCACCCGGCTGCACAGGGCCGCGATGTCCTCCATGTCATGGGTGGTCAGCAGGATCGTCGTGCCGTATTCCCGGTTCTCCCATTTCAGGAAGTCCCGCAGGGCCAGCTTGCTCACCGCGTCCAGGCCGATGGTCGGCTCGTCCAGGTACAGCAGCCCCGGCCGGTGCAGCAGCGATCCGCACAGCTCCGCGCGCATGCGCTGCCCCAGGCTCAGCTGTCGCAGCGGCGTGCGCAGCAGCCCTTCCAGCTGCAGCGCCCCGGTCAGTTCCTTCAGCCGGCTTTGGTAGTCCCCTTCCGGGATCCGGTAGATCTCCTTCAGCAGGGCGTAGCTGTCCAGGATCGGCACGTCCCACCACAGCTGCATCCGCTGCCCGAAGACCACGCCGATGTTCCGCACATGCTCCCGCCGTTCCGCCCACGGGATCCGCCCGTCCACCCGCACCTCGCCGCTGTCCGGCGTCAGGATGCCGGACAGGATCTTCACCGTCGTGGACTTCCCGGCCCCGTTCGGCCCGATATAGCCGACCAGTTCGCCCTTCTCAATCTGGAAGGACAGGTCCCGCAGGGCGTACACCGTTTCCTTTTCCCGCAGCAGGCGGCCTTTTTCCCGCTTTTTGCGGACGTGAAATGTCTTCTGCAGATGTTCCACCTGTATATAGCTCATTCGTCTGTTCCTCCATGCGATGCAGGGCGATATTATACAGAACCGGCGCCCTCCCGTCAATCTTTTTTTCTTCTGTTCCCTTTCCGGCTTTCCGCCGGGTATGGTACAATATGCCGTACGGAAAATATCTGTTCCGAAGGAGAGTGATCCATATGACGCTGGAACAGGCGATCGGTAAAATGAATGAAATGGAAAAGGCGCTTTACGCCCTGGGCCATGCCCAGGCGGTGCTGTCCGTGGACGGGGACACCGCGGCCCCGAAGAACTCGTGGAAAGGCCGGGGCAAAGCCCTGGCCTACCTGGGCGAACTGACCTACCGGCAGATGGTCAGCCCCGAAACCGGGGAGGTCCTGGAGACCGTCCTGCAGCATAAGGACGAAACGGACGAAGTCACGTACCGCCGGGCGGAAGTGCTGAAGGAAGGCTATGACGAGATGCACGTCCTGCCCATGGAGGAGTTTGTCGCCTGGCAGGAGCTGACCAACGAGGCCGGCGCGGTCTGGCACGACGCGAAGGTGAAGAGCGACTGGAAGATGTTCGAGCCATACCTGGAAAAGCTGGTGGCGGCCCGCCGCCGCTTCGCCTCGCTCAAATCGCCGGAAAAGCCCGCCTATGACGTGCTGCTCGACCTGTATGAAAAGGGCGCGTCCATGGAGACGCTCGATCCCTTCTTCCGGGCCCTCCGGGAGGACCTCTCCCCGGTCATCCGGGAGGTGGCCGCGCGGGAAAAGCCCGTCCCCGCCTTCCTCAAGAATACCTGGCCGGTGGAAAAGCAGCGCCTGTTCTCTGAGAAGATCATGGCGCTCGAGGGCATCGATCCCCTGAACTGCACCCTCGGGGAAACGGAGCACCCCTTCACCAACGGCACCAACAAATGGGACGTGCGCATCACCACCCACTACCATGAGGACGATCCCTTCGCCAGCATGTACAGCGTCATCCACGAGGGCGGCCACGCCCTGTATGAGCTGGACGTGCGGGACGACCTGCAGTTCACCTGTCTCTCCGGCGGCACCAGCATGGGCGTCCATGAAAGCCAGTCCCGGTTCTACGAGAACATCATCGGGCGCAGCCGCGCCTTCTGCACCCCGCTGCTGAAGATCCTGAAGGAGGTCTTCCCGGAGCAGGCCGGCGCCCTCACGGAGGAGGAGCTGTACTCGGCCATCAACCTGTCGAAGCCGTCCCTCATCCGCACCGAGGCGGACGAGCTCACCTACCCCCTGCACGTCATGATCCGCTACGAGATCGAAAAGGCGATGATCGACGGCACCCTGGCCGTGAAGGACATCCCCGGGGAATGGAACCGCCTGTACCGGGAGGTCCTGGGCGTGGAGGTTCCGGACGACCGCCGCGGCTGCCTGCAGGACAGCCACTGGTCCTTCGGCGGCATGGGCTACTTCCCGTCCTACGCCCTGGGCAGCGCCTACGGCGCGCAGATGCTCCGGGAGATGGAGAAGACCGTGGGCGTCTGGGGCACCGTGGCGAAGGGCGACCTGTCCCCCGTCACCGCCTGGCTCACGGAGAAGATCCATCAGTACGGCACCCTGAAAAAACCGCAGGACCTGCTGCCCGCCGCCATGGGCGGACCGCTGGATCCCGCGGTCTATACCGGGTACCTGATAAAGAAATACAGCGAGCTCTACGGCCTGTAAGAAAAAAGCGGGTGCTGCGCAAATCAGCACCCGCTCTTTTCTTTATGTTGCGATCGCCGATTAAATGAGTTCGGCAATATCCGGGTTGGCGCCCTTGATGAGCACCTTGGCGCCCTGGGCAGCCTCGGCGGAATCCGCGTGGGCCAGCAGCCACTTGTTGGCCGCCCACAGGATCTCGTCCTCGGCGTTCTTCACTTCGATCTCCGGCTTTGCCAGGTTCGTTCCCTTCGGCAGGACGATGACCACCTTGAAGCCCTGTCCCTTCTTCGCGCTGCAGGGGGCATAGTGCAGGGTCGTGGCGTACACTTCCACCATCACGCCGGCGGGGCAGTAATAGGCCACCACCTTGTCCGCGTCCAGCACGCCGTCCACCAGGTCTTCGCGCTTGGCCAGCAGCAGGATGAAGTCCTGCGTGCCCACGTTCAGTTCGCTGTCCCGGTGGTACTCCAGGCAGTTCATCTTCGTGTTGTGGCCGTTGCACCAGCCGATCTGGATGGGCATGCCGCCGTAGGCGTTGTTCCGCAGGTCCTTTTCAATGGCCAGCGCCTGCAGTTCGGCCTGTTCCGGCACATAGTCCACGCCGTCGGGGCAGGGCGTGACCTTGTCCAGGGTCTCCAGCAGTTCCTTCAGGTCATAGCCTTCCAGGACCTGACCGTAGTTCCGGAACGACGGATCGGTGACGGGTAAAATCTTCATCTCGGTGTCCTCCTTTTTATCTGTACCCGGTTGTCTCCCGGGTGAGTTACGGATCAGAAATTTTTAGTTAAATCGTATCTTTCATAGAACTCTTTGCGGTAGTCCAGCAGTCTGTCATTCGCGATCGCCTCCCGGATTTCCTCCATCATGTGGATCAGGAAGCGCAGGTTGTGAATGGAGGCCAGCCGGCCCGCGGTAATCTCTTTCGCGTTGAACAGGTGGCGGATATACGCCCGGGTGAAGTTTTTGCACGCGTAGCAGTCGCACGCGTCGTCCAGGGGCGTAAAGTCATGGGCGTACTTCCCGTTCTTGACCACCACCCGGCCCTTGCTCGTCAGCACGCTGCCGTTGCGGGCGATGCGCGTGGCCAGCACGCAGTCGAACATGTCCACCCCGCGGATCACCGCCTCGATGAAACAGTCCGGCGTGCCCACGCCCATCAGGTAGCGGGGCTTCTCTGTGGGCATGTACGGCATCAGCTCGTCCAGCATCTCGTACATGATCGGTTTCGGTTCGCCGACGCTCAGGCCGCCGATGCCGTAGCCGATAAAGTCCATGTCCGCCAGGGCCTTCGCGCTCTCGATCCGCAGGTCCTTGTAGAACGCGCCCTGCACGATGCCGAACAGCGCCTGGTCCTCCCGGGTGTGGTGCTTCTTGCAACGCTCCGCCCACCGGTGGGTGATCTCCATGTTCTTTTTCGCCGTCTCCCAGTCGCAGGGGTACGGCGAGCATACGTCGAAGGCCATGGCGATGTCCGATCCCAGCGCCTGCTGGATGTCCATGGACTCCTCCGGCCCGATGAACTGCCTCGAGCCGTCCAGGTGGCTCTGGAAGGTCACGCCTTCCTCTTTGATTTTCCGGATACCCGCCAGGGAGAACACCTGGAATCCGCCGCTGTCCGTCAGGATCGGCCCGTTCCAGCCCATGAATTGATGCAGTCCGCCGGCTTCCTCCACCAGCTTTTCCCCCGGCCGCAGGTGCAGGTGATACGTGTTGCTCAGGAGGATCTTCGTCCCGATCTCCTCCATCTCCCGCGGCGTCATGGCCTTCACGCAGGCGGACGTCCCCACCGGCATGTAGATCGGCGTCGGGATATCCCCGTGCGGCGTATGCAGCACGCCCAGCCGCGCGCCGGACTGTCTGCACACATGCGTTACTTCATAGCTGAACGGTTGGCTCAATGCGGAACCCCTTTCATGATTACAGCAGATCGTCGGTTTTGATCGGCTTGTATTTGTCAAATTCTTCCAGCTTCTGCACGACCTCCGGGCGGATCAGGATCTGGTCCGGTTCCCGTTTCTCGTCCGTGTCCTCCGGCACCTGCAGCAGGTCCGCGTACAGGTTCCACACGTTGCCTTCCGGCATGCTGTGGTACACCATCTTCTCGCGGGTCACCGGATGTATAAAGCTCAGCTTGTATCCCCACAGGGCGATCTGCTGCCCGGGGATCCCGCTGCCGTAGCGGTTGTCGCCCCACAGCGGCAGGCCGATATTGCTCATCTGCACCCGGATCTGGTGTTTCCTTCCGGTCTCCAGGCGGATGCCGACCAGGCTCGTGCCTTCCCGGCTCGCGATGCACCGCCCGTGCAGGATTGCTTCCTTCCCGCCCTTCTCGTCGGCCTCGCACACCGTCTCCTTGTTGGCGATGGGGTCGTGCACCAGGAAATCCCGCAGCGTGAATTTCTCCTCCGCCTCCCCGGCGACCACGCACAGGTATTCCCGGCCCATCCGGTGCTCGCGCATCTGCGCGTCCAGCCGGCCCGCGGCCTTGCTCGTCCGGGCGAACACCATCAGCCCCCCGACCGGCCGGTCCAGCCGGTGCACCAGGCCCAGGTACACGTTCCCCGGTTTACGGTACTTTTCGCGGATGTACTCCTTCAGCAGCGACAGCATGTCCGGGTCGCCGGTGCTGTCCGCCTGGCTCAGCAGGTTCGGCGGCTTCACCGCCACCAGCACGTGGTTGTCCTCGTAAAGGATGTCAGGCACGCTGCCACCTCCCGCTCGCGCCGCAGGGCAGCACGCCTCCGGTGGTCACCGGCAGGCACAGCTCTTCGCTGTCCGCCCGGCCGCCGTAACGCCGGATCACGCATTTGTCCAGCATGTTGCTCAGCACGCTGGCCTGGAATCCCGTCGTATAGCTGTTGATCAGGAAGAACAGCGGTTCCTCGCTCAGCACCTGCGCGCAGGTGTCGATCAGCCCGTACAGTTCGTTCTCCAGCTTCCATACTTCGCCCGAGGGTCCCCGGCCGTAGCTGGGCGGATCCATCAGGATGCCGTCATAGCGGTTCCCGCGGCGGATCTCCCGCTGCACGAAGCGCAGCGCGTCCTCCACGATCCAGCGGAAGGAGGTCTCCGGCAGCCCGCTCAGCTCCCGGTTCTCCTTGGCCCATTGCACCATGCCCTTCGCCGCGTCCACGTGCGTCACGTGCGCGCCGGCCGCGGCGCAGGCCAGCGTCGCCCCGCCGGTATACCCGAACAGGTTCAGCACCTTCCGGTCCTTCCGCCCGTCCTTCCGGATCAGGTCGCTCATCCAGATCCAGTTGGCGGCCTGCTCCGGGAACAGGCCCGTGTGCTTGAAGCCCGTGGGCCGCACCCAGAAGGTCAGGTTTTCATGGCGCACCGTCCAGCGCTCCGGCAGCTTTTCGAAGAATTCCCATTCCCCGCCGCCGCGGTCGCTCCGGTGGTAGTGCGCCTGCGCTTTCCTCCACAGGGCTTCCTTTCCCTTCGGCCAGATGGTCTGGGGGTCCGGCCGGCGCAGGATAATGTCGCCCCAGCGTTCCAGCTTTTCCCCGTCGCCGGTGTCCAGCACCTCATAGTCTGTCCAGCTGTCCGCCAAAAACATTCCGGCTCCTCCCTCCATCCTGAACTCTAAACTCTAAACTGGCACGTTCGCTCAATCGTCGCATCTCGCGCTTGGAGCGCGCTCGCTGCTCGTTTCGCGCTAACAAGCTCAGCTCGTTTTTTGCTTCGCAAAACAGCCCACCGGGCTGACACTCGCATCGCTTGCTCTAAACTCTTCACTCTTCACTATGCGCCAGCACGTCTTCGTGCAGGCGCACCAATGCTTGTACCACATCCAGACAGTACAGCCGGTCCAGGCCGCCCAGGGCCGGGTCCGTCTCCACGTATTCCCGCAGCGCGCCCGGGTCCCCCATGGCCGCTTTCGCGGCCAGGCGGTTGGCCTCGTCGACCTCCGTGAGCACCTCCGCCAGCGCTTCGGGCACGCGGATCCCGCCGGGAATTTCCTCCCCGTTCACCAGGCGCAGCGGCGTTTCCACCACCGCGTCCTCCGGCAGCTGCGGCATTTCCTTTCCGTTGCGCCTTGCCACCGCCGGGATCTCCGCCGTCTCTTTGCGCAGCACCGCCAGCGCCAGCTTCATCGGCCGGATCGGCGGCGCCTTGCTCAGCAGCAGCAGCTGGGCCATGGCGCCTTCCCGCGCCTCCGCGCCCTGCTCCCGCACCGTGTTCATGTACAGGATGCGTTCCTTCCGCTTTTCGACGCTCTCGCCGAACTCCGGCTTTTCCTCCGGGATAAAGTCCGGCTGCGCCGGCAGGAACTCGGCGTGGTCCGTCACGTCCCCGGCGGGGATCGCGTCCCACCAGCCCAGCCAGCGTTTGCTCAGGCTGCCCAGCTCGCCGCGTTCCGCCGCCCTTTTCAGCTTCGGCAGCATGTCCGCCTTTCCGTCCCGGATCTCCGTCAGGAAGGCGAATCCCGGCAACCCGGCCGTCACCGCGGTCAGGTTCTCCTCTTTGATCTGCAGGCGCTTCGCGTAGGTCTCCGCGCCGTTGGCGCCCTTCACGGGCGTGCGGCCCAGGCCCAGGCATTTGTATCCCCGCTCCAGGAAGATCGCCGTCGTCCTCGCCACCGGCTGGCCCAGGTTGATGACCAGCGCGTCCGGGCAGGCTTCGTCCATGCTGTCGCACAGGGCGAGCACCGCCTTCCCGGCCCGCAGCGCGTGCAGCAGGCCGCCGATGCCGCCGTTCACGCGCGCCTGGTCCGTCAGTCCCGGGTTATCCTCGTCATCGCTGCCCAGGGCGTTCCGGTCCATGAAGAACCGGCTCGCCGCCTGGGGGTCCCCCGCGTAGATCACGCAGTCCGCGCCGGAGAGCGCCTCCCCGCGGTCCCCGGTCACCCGCAGCGTTCCGCCGATGCCGGCGTGCCGGATCACGGCGTCCCCGTAGCCCTGCAGCACCTCCCGCATGGCCGGGTTGCCTTCCTCCACGGCGATCTCCGCGTCCGGTTCCTTCCCCGCGAAAAGCAGGTCCGTCAGAAGGGTGGGCAGGAGCACCGGAATGTCCTGCCCGATCATTGCGATTTTCATCCGTTTTTCTTTACTCCGAGAACGGCCTTTTTGCCGTTGATGTCCCACTCGCGGGAGACAGCGCCGTCCGCCGCCTCTCCCCGCTCCAGGCTCAGGGCCAGCGTGGTCCGGGTGATCATGTCGCGGAAGGCTTCCACCGCCGCGGCCAGTTCGTCGTCGCCCGTGTAGGTCACGTGGATCCGGTCGGTCACCTCGAAGCCCGCTTCCTTGCGCATCGTCTGCAGCTTGGAAACGACCTCGCGGGCATAGCCCTCGCGGATCAGGTCTTCCGTCAGGTTGGTGTCCAGCACCACGGTCACGCCCTTGTCCTCCATGGCGGTGAAGCCGGGTTTCTGCATCGGCTCGGTCAGCACGTCATCCTTCGCCAGCGTCACCTGGGTGCCGTCGAGCTCGAAGGAGACTTCCTCGCCGCGGGCGAAGGCGTCCACCACGTCGTTGCCGTCCAGCTCGCCCAGCTTCTGGCCGATTTTGCCCAGCAGCTTGCCGTACTTCGGTCCCAGGGTCCGCATCTGCGGCTTCAGCTTGTAGGTGGTAAAGGCCCGCGCATCCTCGGTGAACAGCACCTCCCGCACGTTCAGCTCATCCTCGCACAGTTCCTGGTACGCCTGGTCAAAGGCGGCGCCCTTCACGTACAGCTTCGCCAGCGGCTGGCGCACCTTCAGGTTCGCGGCGTTCCGGCAGGCGCGGCCCAGCTGGATGACCTCCAGCAGCGCGTCCATCTGCTCTTCCATGTCCGGATCGATCCGGGCGGGATCGCTCACCGGGTAGTCGCACAGGTGCACGCTTTCCGCGGCGCCCGGCACGTTGTTCACCACCAGGTTCTGCCAGATCTCCTCCGACAGGAACGGGATGAACGGCGCGCACAGCTTGCTCAGCGTCACCAGCACATGGTACAGCGTGGCGAAGGCGGCTTCCTTGTCGCCGGCCATGCCCTTGCCCCAGAAGCGCTCGCGGCCGCGGCGCACGTACCAGTTGCTCAGGTCGTCCACGAAGGCGGCCAGGGCGTTCGCGCCCTCCGTGATCCGGTAGTTCGCCAGGTGGTTGTCCACCTCGGCGATCAGGGTATTCAGCTTGCTCAGGATCCAGCGGTCCATCAGGGTCAGCTCCGCCTTTTCGAGCGGGTGCGCCTGCGGGTCGAATCCGTCGATCTGCGCGTACATCGCGAAGAAGGCGTAGGTGTTCTGCAGCGTGGCCAGGAACTTCCGCTGGCCTTCCTGCACCGCTTCATCGCTGAAGCGCTTGGGCAGCCACGGCGCCGAGGTCGTGTAGAAGTACCAGCGCACCGCGTCCGCGCCGAACTTGTCCAGCATCTCGAAGGGATCCACCACGTTGCCCAGGTGCTTGCTCATCTTGCGGCCTTCCGCGTCCTGCACGTGGCCCAGCACGATGCAGTTTTTGAACGGCGCCCGGTCGAAGAGCAGCGTGGAGATCGCTTCCAGCGTATAGAACCATCCGCGGGTCTGGTCGATGGCTTCGGAGATGAAGTCCGCCGGGAAGTTCTTTTCGAACATTTCCTTGTTTTCAAAGGGATAGTGCCACTGCGCGAAGGGCATGCTGCCGCTGTCATACCAGCAGTCGATGACTTCCTTCACCCGGCGCATTTCCTTTCCGCATTCGGGGCAGCGGATCGTCACGTTGTCGATGAAGGGGCGGTGCAGCTCCACGTCCTCGCCCGGATCGGTGATCGCCATCTTCCGCAGTTCCTCGCGGGAGCCGATCACGTGCATGTGCCCCTCTTCGCACTTCCATACCGGCAGGGGCGTTCCCCAGTAGCGCTCACGGCTGAGGCCCCAGTCGATCACGTTCTCCAGGAAGTTGCCCATCCGGCCGTCCTTGATGTTGTCCGGCATCCAGTTTACGGTCCGGTTGTTGCGCACCAGGTTGTCCCGCAGCGCCGTCATCCGGATGAACCAGGTCGGCCGCGCGTAGTACAGCAGGGGCGTGTCGCAGCGCCAGCAGAATGGATAGTCATGGGCGAAGGGCACCGCCGCGAACAGCAGCCCCCGGTCCTTCAGGTCCTGCAGGATCATCGGATCCGCGTCCTTGACGAACACGCCGGCCCAGGCCGTGTCCTCGTCGAACTTGCCCTGGGTGTTCACCAGGTTGATGAAGGGCACGCCGTTCTCCCGGCACACCCGGTTGTCGTCCTCACCGAAGGCCGGCGCGATATGCACGATGCCGGAGCCGTCCTCCATCGTGACGTAGTCGTCGCACACCACGAACCAGGCCTTGCCTTCCGGCTCCCGGAAGCGGTACAGCGGCTCGTACTCCATGCCCTTGAGGTCGGCGCCGGTGAATTCCTCCGTGATCTCGGTTTCACGATCGCCGAAGACCTTCTCCACCAGGGCCTTGGCCATGATGCAGGTCTTTCCCTCGTCCTTCACCGCCACGCGGCAGTAGGTCTCGTGCGCGTTCACGCACAGGGCCAGGTTGCTCGGCAGCGTCCAGGGCGTGGTCGTCCACGCCAGCAGGTAGGTATTTTCCTCGCCCTTCACGTTGAAGCGCACGAACGCGGAGATCTCCTTCACGTTCTTGTAGCCCTGGGCCACTTCGTGGCTGGACAGGGCCGTCCCGCAGCGCGGGCAGTACGGAACGATCTTGTGGCCCTGGTACAGCAGGCCCTTTTCGTGGATCTGCTTCAGGCTCCACCATTCGCTCTCGATATAGTTGTTTTCATACGTGACGTACGGATGCTCCATGTCCACCCAGTACGCGGACTGCTCGGACATCTTTTCCCACTCGTGCAGGTATTTCCATACGCTCTTCTTGCACTCGGCGATGAAGGGCTCGATGCCGTACTGCTCGATCTGGGGCTTGCCGTCGAGGCCCAGGTATTTCTCCACTTCCAGTTCCACCGGCAGGCCGTGGGTATCCCAGCCGGCCTTGCGCAGCACGCTCTTTCCCTTCATGGTCTGGTAGCGGGGGATCAGGTCCTTGATCGCGCGCGTTTCGACATGGCCGATGTGCGGCTTGCCGTTGGCGGTGGGCGGTCCGTCAAAGAACGTGAACTGTTCGTTCCCGTCCCGGTGGTGGAAGCTCTTGCGGATGATATCCTTTTCCTTCCACAGTTCCGCCGTCTTCTTTTCCCTGGCTGCAAAGTTCATATCCGTCGCGACTTTATTGTACATGGTTCCTTCTCCTCCCATGAGTTTATCTTATTAAATCTATGTTTCAGTCCGTATTATTCCGTCCGCAGCGCGACCACGGGATCCTTCCGCGCGGCCACCTGGGACGGGATAATGCCGGCGATCAGCGTCAGCACCATCGAGATGCCCACCAGGATCACCCCGGCCGCCGGCGGCAGCGCCGCCAGGTTCGGGATCCCCGTCACCGACTTCAGGATCACGTTGGCGATCATCACCAGCAGCAGCGTCACCGCGATGCCGATCACCCCGGCCGCGAAGCCCACGATCAGCGTCTCCGCGTTGAACACCCGCGCCACGTCCTTCCTGGAGGCGCCGATGGCGCGCAGGATGCCGATCTCCTTCGTCCGCTCCAGCACGCTGATGTACGTGATGATCCCGATCATGATCGAGGATACCACCAGGCTGATGGCCACAAACGCGATCAGCACGTAGCTGATGGCGTTCACGATCGTCGTCACGCTGGACATCATCAGCTCCATCACGTCCGTGTAATGGATCGCCTTTTCCTCGCCGGCCGCCGCGTTGTACCCCTTGATCAGCCCGGAAAGCTTCTTCTTGGACTCGAAGTCCTTCGGGTAGATCAGGATGGCGGACGGCTTCGCCTCATCGCTCACGCCCAGCTTTTCCAGGTTCGACTCCAGCGTGTTCCCCGCGATCATGACCGTTCCCTTCTGCACGAACTGCGTCACGATATCCTTCGTCACCAGCGGCTTGAGCACGTCCGGGATCATCCCGCGCGGAATGAATCCCTTCTCTTCCATCAGCGAGATCAGCTCCGGCATCTCCATGGTGTCCACCAGGTTCAGCACGTCGATCTCCTCCGCGTGGAATTCCTGTCCCGTGAACACGTCGATGCCCGGGTTCGCCAGCTGTTCCTGTACGATGCCGCTTTCCGACACCCGGCGGATCATTTCCTGCATCAGTTCCCGCCGGTAGCCGATCGTTCCGCTGTTCGTGGTGGTCACCGCGCCCTCCGCCGGCCGCAGTACGCCGACGATCTTCAGCTCCGGCGCTTCCTCCAGCTTCCCGGCCAGGAACGCTTCGTCCCCGCCCATGTCCTTCCAGAAGGACCCGGTCTTCACGTACAGCTCGGTGGCCGGCAGCAGCCTGAACTCCAGGCCCATCAGGTCCTCGTAGGTGAACTCGAGGTCCTCGCTCTTGATCCCGTTACCCTGCATCAGCTCCGTGAACTGGCCCCGCAGTTCTCCCTGGTCCTTCAGTCCCAGGGAATACAGCGTGTAGTCGCTCAGCTCGTTCCGCCGGTTCAGGATCAGCACCACTTCGTACATGCTCTCCGGCATCCGCCCGGAAAGGATCTCGTACTGGCTCTTCAGCAGCTCTTCATTGTCCAGCAGCGGCTCAAAAACGTTCAGCCGCTTCGTGAAGGTCTCCATCATGGTCTGCTGGATCCCGGCGCCGGCCGCGCCCATGTTCCACATGTCCATCATCCCGGTGGATTCCATCGTCGTGGACGGGTTCACCTGCATCCGCAGCCCGTGGTCCGTGCGGTAGATCACCAGCGGCGTTTCGTATTCGTACTGGATCCCGGAGACCAGCTTTGCGATCCCGTTCGCCGGGTCGTCCAGCCAGGCCTTGAAGGAAGCCAGGTCGTTCTCCTTCACGCCGCTCATCATGGCGCTCATGGTATTGGTCATCCGGGTGCCGGAGTAGATCTTCCCGTCCCCGTGCTCCCGGACCTCGCCCTCGGACGCGTCGAACAGGTTGTTCAGCGTTTCCGTCATGTCCATGCTCTGCGCGTTGATCTGCAGCGGATAGGCGGACAGCGTGTCCCGCTGCACCCGCTCGATGTATTCGTTCACGCCGTTGGAAATGCTCAGGATCAGCGCGATGCCGATAATGCCGATGGACCCGGCGAAGGCCGTCAGCAGCGTCCGCCCCTTCTTGGTCAGCAGGTTGGTCAGGCTCAGGTTCAGCGCCGTGAGGATGCTCATGGAGCGCTTCTTTTTGCCCTCTTCGGAGCCGGCGGCAGCCGTCCGCTCCGGCGCGGCCTCCCGCACGATCCGGCTGTCGCTGGTCACCTTCCCGTCCAGCACCCGGATGATCCGGTCCGCGTATTCATTGGCCAGGTCCGGGTTGTGCGTCACCATGATGACCAGGCGTTCCCGGCCGATCTCCCGCAGGATCTCCATGACCTGGACGCTCGTTTCGCTGTCCAGCGCGCCGGTCGGCTCGTCCGCCAGCAGGATCTCCGGATTGTTGACCAACGCCCGCGCGATGGCCACGCGCTGCATCTGGCCGCCGCTCAGCTCATTGGGCTTCTTGCGCAGCTGGTCGGCCAGCCCGACCTTTTCCAGCGCTTCCTTCGCCCGGCGGCGGCGTTCCTCCCGGCCGATGCCGCTCAGCGTCAGCGCCAGCTCCACGTTGGCCAGCACCGTCTGGTGCGGTATCAGGTTGTAGCTCTGGAACACGAACCCGACCGCGTGGTTCCGGTAGGTGTCCCAGTCGCTTTCCTTAAACTGCTTCGTGCTCTTCCCGCGGATGACCAGGTCGCCCTCCGTGTACTGGTCCAGTCCGCCGATAATATTCAGCAGCGTGGTCTTCCCGCACCCCGATGGTCCGAGGATCGCGACGAACTCGCTGCTTGAAAAATCCAGGTCGATTCCGCGGAGCGCCTTGACCTGCATCTCCCCTCCGGAATAGACTTTCGTGATCTGCCTGAGTGCCAGCATTCGCTCATACTCCCTCAAAATACGTATAGACAGATTATTTTATCACAGAAGAATCCTTTGTGGCAATTCTTTTCTTCCGGTTTCCCGACCTTACGGCATTCCGGTTTTTGTGTTAGAATATGGGAAATTGTTGTTTTGCGGGGAGGGCTTCCCATGCTTTACGTGATCGCGAATGAAACGGCCGGCTCCGGCGCCGGCGCGGCGGTGTTCCGCCGGGTGTGTGAAATGCTGCGGGAGAAGGGCATTCCCTTCCGGGCGGATACCACGGAGGCTCCCGGCCACGCCGCCCGCCTGGCGGACGCGGCGGTCCGCGCCGGGGAAACGGAGATCGTCTGCCTCGGCGGGGACGGCACCATCTCCGAGATCGTCAACGGCCTGGCCGGCCGCTTTGTGACGCTGTATTTCGTTCCCTGCGGCACCGGCAATGATTTCGTCCGCGTTCTGGACCTGCCGAAGGATCCCGTCGAGGCCCTGGCCGCCCAGCTTTCCGGCACGCCCGGCACCATCGACGTCGGCATGCTCAACGACAGGTACTTCCTGAATGTTTCCGGTTCCGGCTTCGATGTGGAGGTCCTCCGCCAGGCAGTCCGCTTCCGGCGCTTCGGCAAGGGGCTCCTTCCCTACCTGCTGGGCATCTTCGCCGCCCTGAAGAATTTCCGCGCGCTCCCCGTCGAGATCACCCTGGACGGAAAAACGGAGAAGAAGGACGTGACCATCTTCTCCGTCGGCAACGGCTGCTGGTTCGGCGGCGGCATGAAGGCCGTGCCCCACGCCCGGCCGGACGACGGGCTGTTCGACGTCGTCATCGCGGATCAATTCACCCGCCCGCAGATCCTGAAAATGCTGATGAAATTCATCCCCGGCAAGCATACGACGCTCCCGGGGATCCGTGAGTTCCGCTGCAGCGAAATCACCTTCCGCTGCCCCGGCATGGTGCTGGACGTGGACGGCGAGCTCATCCCGATGGACGAAGCCTGCTACCGCATCCTCCCCGCCGCCGCCCGGAACGATAGGGACGGTCCTTTTCGTTCCCTATCGTTCCGGAGGTACGTTCTTTGCTGGATAAAGATTCAACGGACGAAAATGCGCCCTGAAGGAGGAGTAAACGATGGACAAAGAATGGGAAAAACTTTATGAGGAAGCTATGAGCGTTTTGAATCCTCATGATGTTTCAAATAAAATGTGGGTAGGAAGCGTGGCATCCGCCGTGCTCACAAAAAAGGGAAATATTTACAAAGGAATATGTATAGACACTGACGGTTCTATAGGAATGTGTGCTGAAAGAAATGCTTTATCAACAATGCTTACATATGGAGAAAGTGAGATTACAAAAGTGGTTTCAGTCTATAAAGACGGCAGCATTATTCCGTCTTGTGGTATTTGCAGAGAATTTATGATGCATTTAGCCGGAGATGTGGAAAATATTGAAATCCTGTTGGATAAAGAAGGACGCACAACAAGATTGATTGATTTAATGCCGGAATATCCTCGGCATAAATGAATACCGGTTCGTTGAAAAATTCAATAGAGAACGAAAAGGACCGTCCCTATCGTTCCTGAAAGAGGGTAATCATGGCTGAATGGGTATCTCATTTAATTGTGGCTGACCGGGTATGGGAAAGACTGCCCTGGCTTAAGCGGCATGAATTCTGTGTCGGCAATATCGCGCCTGACTGCAATATTCCCAATGAGGACTGGTCCGCGTTTACTCCGTCCAGGGAGATCACCCACTGGATGAAGGGCGAAAGGAAAAAAGCGGATGACTGCTCTGCCTTCCGGGATGAATATATCCTGAAAAGAACCGGCGAAATCCGTTCAGAAGAAGAATTGTCCTTTCTCCTGGGGTATTACGCGCACCTGATCACGGATGCCGAACATCAGCGGACCATCCGGGACGAAAAACGCGTGGCGGCTGCCTGGAAACGCGCAAAGGCCTTTGATGAACTTCGTGAGCAGTCTTCCGGGTTGGAGGAAACCTGGGACAACTTCAAAAAACTCTTTCCCGACCGCAGGGACCGCATGAAGGATTTTTACGTTGTTGAACGGGAATACCTGGATGCGCATCCCGGCTCCGGTTATTTCACTGAAATCCGGGATCTGAAGACCTTTCCGGACTATATTGACTATCTTCCGAAAGGCGCCATCCCCGCGAAAATCAGGATGATGTATTACATGCCGACGCTGGAAGAAGGAAAATACCCCTTTGTCGGTTTCTCAAGGGAAGAATGCGCTTCATTCCTGGACCGTTCCGTTAAACTGGCGGCTCGCGCGATTGCGGAGGTACGTTCCCTGCTGGATAAAGCCAATTAACGGTTTGCCCTGCCGGAGCTTTTGATCATTGGGCCTTCCGGCATTACCGCCGGACTTTTCGGTTTCTTTCTCTCTCTCCGTTTCGCCGCCTGCGTCTCAGAGGGTTCCGGCTCTTTCCGAAAACTTCCGCAGCAGCCGGTTTGCGGTCTGCAGCGTCCGGCGGGCCTGATAATTGCCTCCTGCGGCATTTTCAGCTCCCTTCTTCGCCGTGATATGCAAAGATCAGCTTATCATAAGTCTTTTCGCCGACGGTAAGCCCGTCTTTTTCAGTGCGGACAAGTTTCATGCCTGCTTTTTCCAGGACTCTGCGTGATCCGCTGTTCTCAGCGGCGCACCAGGCGGTCACACAGGAAAACCCTTCATGATTCATCAGGTATGAAAGCACCTTTCGCAGCGCTTCCGTCGCCAGGCCGCGTCCCTGCCAGTCTTTATCAACGCTGAAGCCCACCTCTGCCTGATCGTCCGCATAGTCATAGGCCCCGATGGTTCCGACGATGACATCGTCAACGTCCATAACCCACGAGTAGGAATGGGCATCCGGATAGCTGTCGATAAACCTGCGCACTGTTTCCTGCGCCATTTCCGGCGTCGCGTACGGATTCCAGCCGGAGTATCCTGCCATCTCCGGATCTGTCCCGAAGTGCCGGTACAGAAGCCCGGCATCCTCCGGGCGGTATCTTCTCAGAACCAGGCGTTCCGTCCGCAGTTCGACGGTGCCATGCACCTCGATCTCCTCAATCGAAACGATCTGTGAACGGTAAATCAGGCAGTCTTCAATGAAAATGCCGTCTTCCTCACCGCCGTATTCGCACTCCAGAAAATCTGCGTTTGCATACTCCGCCATACCGGTGAAGGATTCGTTCCATTTGTCCGTGATCCGGACATGCTTACCATCGAATTTTATCAGATCCATAGCGTATCATTCTCCGTATTCCGGCGGGCTGTATCGCCCGGGGAATTATGTGACCCCGCGGAACCCGTTGCCTATAATCTCTGTGCTTGAAGTAATAATCATAAACGCCCCCGGATCCTGCTGCCGGATAAAGTTCCGCAGCAGGACCGCTTCATGCCGGGAAACCACCGTCATCAGGACGGTCTTCCCTTCGTGGGTGTATACGCCCTCCCCATGGAGCTGGGTCGCTCCCCGGTGGATCTCCTGCGTAATGTAGCGCTCAATGGGCTCCGGGTTGGAGGTAATGATCTGGAAGCATTTCTTGACCTGCAGGTTGTCCATCACCAGGTCCACGAACAGCGCCTTGATGATCAGCCCCAGCACGGAGAAAAGGCCCGTCTCCATCCCGAAGGCCACGCACGCGGACAGCGTGATCACCGTATCGGAGCACAGCAGTGCCAGCCCGATATTCAGGGACGTGTACTTCCGCAGGATCATCGCCACGATATCCGTCCCGCCGGAGGAAGCGCCCACGTTGAACAGGATCGCCGACCCGACCGCCGGCAGGCCCACCGCGAACATCAGCTCCACCAGGGGCTGCGAGGTCATCGGCGCCTCCATCGGGCACACGATCTCCAGCAGCCGCAGCACGCCGGACATCAGCAGCGACGCGTACACGGTTTTCAGCCCGAAGGATTTCCCGAACACCGCGAAGCCGAGCAGCAGCAGCGCGATATTGATCACGGTCACGAAGGTGGCCGGCGTCATCGACGGCACATAATGCCCCAGCACAATGGAAATACCGGTCACCCCGCCGGTGGAAAAGTGGTTCGGGAATTTGAAGAAGTAGATCCCGGCGGACATGACCAGGATCCCGGCGGTGATCAGCAGCCATTCCCGGGCGGTTCCCGTGTTTTTCTTCATCAGCATTCCGCTCCTGTATTTTTTTTGTTTCCCGGCCCATTATATTCCCTTTCCCTGTATACAGCAATCGCCTCCTGCCCGGTTTCCGGCCGGCTGCCGGGCTTTTCCGGCCCGTTTCCTTTGCGTTCGCGCCCGCCTTATGGTATAATGACGGGGTTCCTGACAGATCCAATGGTTTATTTATGGAAAAAGGAGTGAATGAAGTGTCCAGTATTTTTTCTGTAATTGTTGCGATTATGGTTGCCCTGACCGGTCTGTGCGGCACCCTGCCGGAGGCCTCCAAGCCTGTGACTGTGGAAGCCGGGATCACCGTGGAAGGCGATCTCTCCGCCCTGGCCGGCGCCGCCGGCGAGCAGGCGGGCCCCGCCTTCAGCGCGGTTGCCGAACTGCTCAGCGCCCTGACCCTGCGCTTCGCCGCGGATCCCACCACTGCCCGCCTGGATGTGCTGCTGAACGGCGCCGCCGCCGCGAACCTGGCCGTGAAGGCCGAAGAGGACGGCTGGGCGATGGTCTCCAGTCTCTTCCCCTCCACGCAGCTGACCGTGAAGAATGAAACGGTTCAGTCCATGATGGAGGGCGTCGAGGTGAACAACCCCCTCGCTTCCGTGGACCAGGAAGCCATTGCCGCAGCCATCGTCGGCCCGGTCACCCAGCTCATCGCTGATATCCAGGCCACGGCCGGTGAACCCGAGACCGGTTCCTGGAACGTCGGCGGTAAAGACTACACCACGAAAAAGGCCTATAACATCACCACCAAGGAACTGCTCGAAAAGATCCTCACCACCGTGCAGACGGTTCTGAAGGACGAGAATGTTGCCGGCCTCGTTTCCTCCATGGAAGGGTTTGATCCCGCCTCCGTCGAGGAAGCCCTGACCAGTCTCAAAGAGCAGGACGAAGCCGAGCTGCCGGTCCTGTCCGCCGCGGAATATTCCAATGAAGCGGGCGACACCTGCGCGGAGATCCTCCTGGCCAAGGATGAGCAGAGCATCAGCCTGCTCATCGCCTCCGCCGGCAAGGTGACCACCGTGAACCTGGCTGTTATTGACCAGCTGACCCTTGACCTGGTTGTGGATGAAGAAGCCAGGACGCTTGACCTGAACGGCTCCTTCGCCTACCAGGGAACCGCCCTGACCTTCACCGGTTCCGTGAAGAAGGCCTCCGACGACAACGCTGATTTTGCCTTCACGGTTTCCGTTCCCGCCGGCGAAGCCCCGATCTCCCTGGGCGTCAGGGGCACCGTCTCCGCGGAAGCCCCCGTCTTCGAAGCCGCGGAAGGCGCGAAGATCGTTGCCCTGGAAGACATGATGAAGGACGAGGAAGCCGCAACTGCCTTCAGCAATGAGGTCCAGATGGGTGCCTTCGGGCTCGTGGGCAGCATCATGCAGCAGTTCCCCGGCCTGGCCGTGCTCATGAATCCCGGCACCGGCGCGGCTCCTGTGGAGGAAGCCCCCGCTGAAGAGACTCCCGCGGAAGAAGCTCCTGCTGTGGAAGAAGCCCCCGCCGAGGAAGCTCCTGCTGAAGAAGCTCCCGCCGCTGAGGAAGCTCCCGCCGACTGACCGTTTTACGGTTCTGATTCCCTGCCCCTCCCGGTCCTGCCGGGAGGGGCTTTTCATGTCCCGGATTTGTCTATACAAATCTTGTCAAAACAGGCCTCCCTTGGTATACTGTTGCAAAAGCGTCTGTTTGGGCAGGGAAAGGCGGAAACGCATGCAGAAGAAGATCGTGATTCATCCCGGGGATACCGCGTCCTTCCGGAACCTGACGGATTACTGCGTCGGCACGGGCCGGGTGGACCTGGCCCTCCATAAGGAGTACCAGGACCAGCTTGCCGCGGTCCAGAAGGAATGCCATTTCCGCCATGTCCGCGGCCACGGGCTCTTCAGCGACCAGGCCGGCATCTGGCAGGAGTGGGGCCCGCCCTGGGCGGAACGGGAGCAGTGGTTCTGCTTCACCTACCTGGACCGGATCATCGACGCCTGGCTGGAGAACGGCCTGGAGCCCTTCCTGGAGCTCGGTTTTATGCCGGAGAAGCTTTCCTCCTCCCCCCAGACCCTGTTCTACTGGAAGGCGCATACCGTCCCGCCGAAGGACCCGGAGGAATGGTGCCGCCTCCTGCGGGAGACCCTGAAGCACCTGGTGCACCGCTACGGGCGGGAAAGGGTGGAGTCCTGGCCCTGCGAGGTCTGGAACGAGCCGAACCTTCCCGGCTTCTGGGAGCATGCGGACAAAGCGAAATACCTGGAGCTGTACCGGGTTTCCGTACAGGCCGTCCGGGAGGTGCTGCCCGGGATGAAGGTCGGCGGCCCCGCCATCTGCGGCGGCGAAGGCAGCCAGCAGTGGATCGCGGATTTCCTCTCCTTCTGCCGGGACGAGAAGCTTCCCGTGGACTTTGTCACCCGCCACGCCTATCTCGGCCAGGCGCCGGAGCGCAAATCCCGCTACATGTACCATAAAATGAACGATCCGGAAGTCCTGATCGCGGAGATGCAGGAATCCCGGAACATCATCGATTCCTTCCCGGAGTACAGGGGCATTCCCATGTACATCACGGAGTTCAATACCAGCTACAATCCCTTCTGCCCGATCCACGACACCAACCGGAACGCGGTCACCTGCGCCGCCCTGCTTTCCCGCCTCGGGGATGTGGCGGACGGCTACAGCTACTGGACCTTCGGGGACGTGTTTGAGGAGCAGGGGATCCCGAACCGTCCCTTCCACGGCGGTTTCGGCATGATGGCCAACGGGCTCATCCCGAAGCCGACGCTCTGGGCGTTCTCCTTCTTCGCGAACCTGCGGGGCGAATGCGTCCTGCGCGATGAGCACGCCGTCATCGTCCGCCGGGAAGACGGCGGCTACGAGGCCGTCCTCTGGAACCTGTGCAAAGAGGGACAGGAGGAACCGCTGGAGCTGTCCCTCGCCTTCCCCGTGGACGGCGACGCGGCTGTCCTGATTGACCGGGTGGACGGGGAAACCTGCAATCCCCTGGCCTGCTGGCACCGCATGGGCGAGCCCGCGGACCTGACCGGAGAGCAGCTGGAGTTCCTGCGCGCCGCCGGGCAGCCCGCCCGCAGCGTCCTGGAGCCGGAGCGTACCACGGACGGCGCCGTCGTCTCCCTGGTCCTGGCCCCCGACGCGCTTCTCCGCCTGCGCGTCCTCCCCGCCGAAAAGTCTTCCGACCCCGGCTATGACTATTCCTGGTACTGCGGTTAACGCGGCGCCCGGGCAAATCTTCCTCCGGAGTAATCTGTTATGCTGAAATCCATCCTTTCCGTCTTTTCCGGCGCCCTGGGCATGATCCTGAAGGTCATGTTGGTCATCCTCCTGGTCTTCATCGCCGGGTACTGCCTCTTTTCCATGCTCACCATGCCCTTCGTCTGGGGCGGCGTGATCCGGACCGGCATCATCGCCGTATGCGCCTTCCTGATCCGCTTCCTGCTCCGCCTCGGCCGGGACGAGGACGACGGAATTGACGACGGCCTCCCCCGCCGGGAAGGCCGCCCCTGAATATTCTCTGGTTTTTGAAAGACCGGTTTATCCCCGGTTCCTGGAATACCCGCACCCGCAGTAATCCTGCCGGTACAGGTTGTATTCAGCGGATAGCTGCAGTGAACGCAGGTATCCGTTTTTCTTTTTGAAATCCGCATACAGGTACTTCACGCCGGACCGCCGGGCGGCTTCCTCGCCCGCGCGGTTGACATTTTCCGCGTTCTTGTGCGGGCTGACGCTCAGCGTCGTCGTGAAGTACTCGAACCCGTGCTTCCGCGCCTGCTCCGCCGTTTCGTTCAGCCGCAGCGCGAAGCACGCCAGGCAGCGCTTCCCGCCCTCCGGCTCCCCTGCCATCGCCGGCGCGAAGGCCTCGAACGCCTCGTGGTCGTACGGGCATTCCAGCCAGCCCGTGTCCCCGCCCAGGGCTTCCAGCAGCCGCCGCTGCTCCGCCTTCCGGTGCAGGTATTCCTCCTCCGGCTCGATGTTGGGGTTGTAGTACAGCACCGTCACCCGGAAATGGTCCCGCAGGCGTTCCAGCACCGCGCTCGAGCACGGCCCGCAGCAGCTGTGCAGCAGCAGCGTCGGCCGCCGTCCCTCCAGGGCGGCGATCTCCGCTTCCATCTCCCGGTCATAGTTCCGTTTCGCTTCGTTGCTCATACCGTCTCTCCGTCCGGCGCGCCGGAGTTTCCCGGCAGGCCTTCCCCTGCGTCATCCAGGCCGGGCGTATGTTTTTTCCGTCCCTGCTCCGCCTTCAGCAGCACCTTTTCCCCGAGCACCGCGAACACGCCGGCGATCAGGAACAGGTAGTACGTGAAGAACCGCCAGATCAGCAGGGCCAGGCCGATGGTCCCGTCCCGGAAGATTCCCTTGAAGTACAGCAGGAATCCGCCCTCCTGCGCGCCGCTGGCCCCCGGCAGGGGCGTATAGCTCGCACTGACAAACAGCAGGCAGCTCAGCGTCAGCACCTGCGGCCACGGCGTCCCGGACTGCCCGAAGGCGTAATAGGCGAAGACCACGCTGCCCGTCAGGCCCAGGATGCTGATCCCGCTGCACACCATCTGGGTGAAAATCTCCTTCGGGCGGTGCGCCATCTCCGTCAGCGCCTCATGGTAGGTATCCAGCATCTCCGTAATGCGCGCCGTCGCTCCTTCCGGATCCCGCACCAGGCGGATCCGCGCCCCGAAGCGGATCAGCCTTTCCGCCAGCTTCTGGATCCATTTTCTCCGGAAGGCCGCCAGCAGCACCAGCGGCACCGACGCGAAATTGATCAGCCAGCCGATCCGGGCCGCCCAGATGGCGCCGCCCAGCTGCGCGTACACGAAATCCCGGTTGGCCAGGAACAGCCCCAGCCCGATCGCGCAGACCATGAACTGGTTCATCACAAACCGCACCGTCAGCGCCAGCGTGCCGTATTCCACCGGGATCCCGGCCTTCCGCAGGGAGTTCACCTGCATCGGCTGTCCCCCCGCCGCGCTGGGGGTGATATCGCTGTAATACATGCCGATCAGCCCGGTGCCGACCACCCGGGGCAGGGAGATCCCGTACCCCCGGCTGCGCAGGCACGCCCAGGTTCCCATCGCCTCAAACAGCACGTACACCGCCCAGCACAGCAGCAGCCCGCCGACCCACAGGATGTCCAGCCGGGAAATGGCTTCCCAGGCGTTTCCCATCTCCGGGTTGCTGAAGGCGATGATCAGCACCGCCGAAACAGAAAGCAGGATGAACAGGGCGCTCAGGATCTTTTTCACTTTCGGGCTCATGTCCGTTCCTCCTTTCCGTTTTACTATCCTATTCCTAGAACTTAATCATCCTCCGGCCGAACCGGTAGAAGAACACCAGCAGGCGTTCCCCCGCGCGGCCCGGCAGGCACGTCGCCCGCCCCAGCGGGTTGCGCCGCAGCCGCCGGTACAGCGCCGGGTCAAAGTCCCGGATCGCCTGCCACAGCTCCCGGTTCATCCGGCGGCTCCGCTCCGAATCCTCGATGAACTGCAGCGCGCAGGTGGTGAACAGCTGCCCGCAGGCGTTGTTGATCATGTATTTGCGCAGGTGCTTCGGCAGCGCGTTCAGCTCCTCCAGCGTGTAGGACGTGATCTGCAGTTTCGCGATATTCGTCATCTGGTCCAGCCGCTTCAGGATGTTCCTTTCGTTGATGGACTGGTCCTCCCGCCCCATGAAGTATCCGTACAGCGGCGCGTGGTGGTAGATGATGCGCCGGGTATGCGCCAGCGGCTGGTAGATGTACAGGTTGTCCTCGTAGAACGTGTGCTCCGGCATCGTGATCTCCAGGTCCCGCAGGAACTGCGTGCTGTAGATCAGGCTGTGGATCATGAACTGGTTCCAGATGTGGAAGGGCCGGCTCTCGTCCCAGGTGCGGGGCGTATCCGGCTTCATCCTGCCCAGGTAGGTGATCCGGAAGCTGGCTTCCTTCTCCGGCCGGTCGTACACGTAGTCGTGGAACACCATGTCCGCCCGGTTTTCCGGGTCCGCGTACTGCCGCAGCAGGTCCATCAGCCCCGGCAGGTTCTCCTTCACCAGCCGGTCGTCCGAATCCACCACCTTGAAATAGACGCCCTCCGCGTTCGCGATGCCGTAGTTCAGCGCTGAGCCGTGGCCCCGGTTCTCCTGGTGGCGGACCCGGATCACGGACGGATGCTCCTTTTCCAGCCGGTCGGCAATGGCGCCCGTTGCGTCCGTGGAGCCGTCGTCCACGATCAGGATCTCCATTTCCTCCCCGCCGGCCAGCAAAGAATCCACCGCCCGTTCCATGTAGGCGGCGGAATTGTAGCACGGCACCACGCAGGTCAGCAGTTTGCGCACAGACATTTGAACGAAACAGCGTCCTTTCCTTTACCCCTTATTTCAGCGATCCGGCCTTTTCCAGCGCGGACGCGATCACCTGGTCCATATCGTAGTAGCGGTAGCTTCCCAGCCGTCCGCCCATGATCACGCGGTCCTCCTGCGCGGCCCGCTCCGCGTACCGGCTGTAGAGCGCGTTGTTGGCCTCGTCGTTCACCGGGTAGTACGGCTCGTCCCCCGGCTTCCATTCGGAGCTGTATTCCCGGCTGATCACCGTCTTCTCCGCGGGTTCCCCCGTGTCGGCCCGGATCCCGAACTCGAACCACTTGTGCTCGATGATCCGCGTCCACGGCGTTTCCGCGTCCGTGTAGTTCACCACGGCGTTCCCCTGGAAATTGGGCGTGTCCAGCACCTCGGTCTCAAAGCGCACCGACCGGTACCCGAGGGGACCGTATTCATAGTCATAGTACGCGTCGATCGGCCCGGTATAGATCACGCGGTCCGCCAGCGCGTCCAGCTCCGCCCGGTGCCGCAGGTAGTCGCAATCCAGCCGCACCTCGACGCCCTCCAGCATGCGGCTTACCATGCCGGTATAGCCGCCCGTCGGGATCCCCTGGTACAGCGCGTTGAAATAGTTGTTGTCATACGTCAGCCGCACCGGCAGCCGCCGGATAATGAACGCCGGCAGCTCGCTGCAGGGCCTGCCCCACTGCTTCTCCGTGTAGCCTTTGATCAGTTTCTCGTAGATGTCCCGGCCCACCAGGCGGAGCGCCTGCTCCTCCAGGTTCCGCGGTTCCCCCGTGAACGCACCGCGCTGCTGCGCGATCTTCTCCGCGGCTTCCTCCGGCGTCACCACGCCCCACATGCTGTGGAACGTGTACATGTTGAACGGCAGGGAGTACATCTCCCCCTTGTAGTTCGCGACCGGGCTGTTGGTGAAGCGGTTGAAGTCGGCAAAGCGGCTGACGTACGCCCAGACCTCCGCATTATTGGTATGGAAGATGTGCGCGCCGTACACATGCACGTCGATGCCTTCCGTCCGCCGCGTATACGCGTTCCCGGCGATATGGTCCCGGCGCTCGACCACCAGGACTTTTTTCCCGGCGTCCGTCAGTTCCCGGGCCATGGTCGCCCCGTACAGCCCCGCGCCGACGATCAGATAATCATACATCCCCGCACGCCCTCCGATTCTTTCAGGGTCGGTTTCTTCCCTCTTCAGCCGTATTTTTTATTATACCACAGCCAGCCGGAAAAGGCTATGTTTTCCGTCTGTCCCCGGTTCCCCCCTCTCCTTGTCTGTCCATGCGTTTCATGGTAAAATAGCAGGAAGTAAGGAGGCATTGTATGTCTGTTGATCCTTTTGTCCTTTCCGCGGTTTTCAGCGATGAATCCCCGATGTTCCGTTTCCCTTCCGAGCCGGATCCCGGGGATACCGTCACCATCCGGCTCCGTGTCGCGAAGGGCAGCGCGTCCCGCGTCATGATCCTCTTCGACGCCGCGGTTTTCGGCACGCTGATGCACAAGGCGCGTTCCGATGACTTTTTTGACTGGTATGAATCCTCCCTGGTCTGCAACCGCAGCGATATCGCCTACCGTTTCCTCGTCGAATCTGATGAAGGCGTCCTGATCGCCTATGACAAGGTCGGCCCCCGGGTCGCGGATAAGGCGCACCTGGATTTCAATCCCGTCTACGCGTTCCGCATCATGCCCGGCTTCCATGTCCCCTCCTGGTCAAAGGGCGCCGTGCAGTACCAGATCTTTCCCGACCGCTTCTGCAACGGGAATCCGGCGAACGACGTCGCGGACAATGAGTATTTCTACACCGTCGGTCATGCCAAGCACGCCCCCTCCTGGGACGCGGTTCCCACCGATACCGATTTCCGGTATTTCTACGGCGGCGACATCCAGGGCATCATCGACAAGCTGGATTATTTATATGACCTGGGCGTCCGCGTCCTGTACCTCAACCCGGTCTTTGTTTCCCCCTCCAGCCATAAGTATGACTGCCAGGATTACGAGCATATCGATCCCCATTTCGGCGTCATTGTCGACGATGACGACCATATCATGGAAGCGCCGGACAAGAACAACGCCACCGCCGCCAAATATATCCGCCGGGTGACCGGCCTGGAAAACCTGGAGCGCAGCGATATCCTCTTCGCTTCCCTCTGCCGCAAACTGCATGAGCGCGGCATGCGCATCATCCTCGACGGCGTGTTCAACCACTGCGGCTCCTTCAACAAATGGATGGACGCCGAGGGCATCTACGCCGGGAAGCCCGGCTTCGCACCCGGCGCCTACCAGAGCACGGACAGCCCCTACCGCTCCTATTTCCATTTCAACGATTCCTGGAGCGGCCATGCCCCGGCCTATGAGGGCTGGTGGGGATATTCCACCCTGCCGAAGCTGAATTACGAGGATTCCCCCGCCCTGCGGGAGGAGATCTTCCGCGTCGCCGAAAAATGGCTGTCCCCGCCGTATTCCATTGACGGCTGGCGGCTGGACGTCGCGGCCGACCTCGGCCACAGCGGCGAGTTCAACCATCAGTTCTGGAAGGAGTTCCGCGCACGCGTCAAGGCCGTCAACCCGGACGCCCTGATCATCGCGGAGCATTACGGGGACCCGACCCCCTGGCTCAACGGGCAGGAATGGGACAGCGTCATGAACTATGACGCCTTCATGGAGCCGGTCACCTGGTTCCTCACCGGCATGGAAAAGCATTCCGATTTCTGCCGGGACGACCTGTACCAGAACAGCCACGCTTTCTTCGGCATCATGAAGGACAAGATGGCCCGTTTCACCTGGCCGTCCCTGATGTGCGCGATGAACGAGCTGAGCAACCACGATCACTCCCGGTTCCTGACCCGCACCAACCGGATGGTCGGCCGCACTACGACCCTCGGTCCCGCGGCCGCCGGCGCCGGCATCAACAAGGGCGTCTTCCGGGAAGCCGTCACCATCCAGATGTCCTGGCCCGGCGCGCCGACCGTCTATTACGCCGATGAGGCCGGCCAGGTCGGCTGGACGGATCCGGACAACCGGCGCACCTACCCCTGGGGCCATGAGGACCGGTCCCTTATCGCCCTGCACCGGGACCTGATCGCCCTGCGCGGCGAACTCCCTGTCCTGTGCGGCGGGTCGGTGGTGGAGCTGCTCGCGGAATACGGCCGCATCGCGTACGCCCGCTTTGACGAAACCTCCCGCTGTATCGTGGCGGTCAACAACACCGGCGACAATGCGGATTACCGCCTCTTCGCGCGGTACGCCGGTGCCCCGGAGGGCGAAGCATATACGATCCGGATCCGCACCACGCAGGACGGCCACTCCGTGGAAAGGGAGGCGGCCGGCACCGTGCAGGACGGGTACCTGTCCTTCAGCCTCCCGCCCTTCTCCTCCGTCATTCTCTCCAATGAATAACAATACCGGGCAGGCCTGATGGCCTGCCCGGTATTCTTTCCTGCCCCGCGCCTGTCCCGGCCGGGCCCGTCACGGATCCGCCGCGTCCCCGCCCGCCTGCTTTTCCGCCGCGGCGTGGCGCGCTTCCTTGACCTTGTACATCTCCTCGTCGCTCATCCGGATACACTGCTCCAGCGTGGACTCCCCGTTCAGCCGCGTCACGCAGATCCCCATGCTCGCTTCCACCTGGAAGCTTCTTTTTTCGCGCTGGTTGATGATTGCCAGTTCCCGCTCAAACCGCCGCGCGAAGGATTCCGCCATGCGCCGTTCCGCGCCCGGCAGCACCACCAGGAACTCGTCCCCGCCCATCCGGGCGCTGACCGCGTCCCGGGGCACCGCGGCCCGGATCGCCTCCGCCAGCGCGCGGATGGCGTAGTCGCCCGCCTGGTGGCCGTACCGGTCGTTGATCTTCTTCAGGTTGTCCATGTCAAAGGTGATAAACGTCATGCTCTCCCGGCGCATGCACAGGCTGCGCCATTCCGGCCGCATCCGTTCCTCCACGCCCCGCCGGTTCAGCAGGTGCGTCATCACGTCCGTGATGCTGCTCAGCCGCCGCTCCTCGTACAGCGCCAGGATCTCGTTCCGCTTGTGCATGTTGCCCAGCGCGCCGGACAGCACCACGTTGAAATGCTGGAAGAAGGGGGACGGCACCGCTCCGGGATAATAGTGGTACATCGCGTAGCCGTACGCGTGCTCGTTCTGGTGCAGCCCCATCAGGTACAGCACCTGCGGTTCCTCCCGGTCCGCCATCGGCGGCAGCAGCTGCGTCCGGTCAAAGGAGACCATGGGCATGCCGTAGTCCTGCTGGTCCCGCATCACGTGCACCAGGCAGGCCGTGTCCGTCATCTCCTTGGAAAAGACAGGCTTTCCCGCTTCGTCCCTTCCGTTCTCAAACAGGCAGATATACAGGTCCCGCAGCTTCGGGGTGTCCGCCTTCTTTTCGATCAGCACCCGGTGCATCTGGTTCAGGTCGTCGCATCCGTCCATTTCGATGTTCAGGTACGTCATGCACACTTCCCGGCTGGCCAGTTCGTCGGCCAGGCGCGCGTTCTCCCGGTTGACCGCGGTGAAATACGCGCTGTCCCGCTTTCCGCAGCCGCAGCTCTCGCCCAGCACCACACGGCCGGAAATCCCGATGCTGATATTCTTTTCCCGGTTTTTCCGGCTGTCGCCGGTCCGGATCTGCCGGTCCAGCTCCCGGATGGCCGACCGGGTCATTTCCGTGAAGTTCTGTTCCACCGTGGTCAGTTTCAGCTCGTCCAGGTTCAGGTCCGGCACATTGTCAAATCCCGTGATGATGCAGTCCCCCGGGATCCTGATTCCTTCCTTCAGCGCCTCCCGCGCCAGGCCGGCCGCCATGTAGTCGTTGGCGCACACCACCGCCTCCGGCCGGTCCTCCGGATTGCCGAAAAAAAAGCGGCATGCTTCCGGACCGCAGGTATACCACATGTTTCCGTGGTAAATATCCTTCTGTTCGTCGACGTGCATGCCGTATTCCGCCATGATTTCCCGGTAGGCTTCCAGGCGGCTTTCGCTGTTCGGGTGTCCTTCGTATCCTGCCAGGAAGCGGATCTTCCGCAGCTTATGATCCTCCAGCAGGTGTTTCATCAGGGAATTGATCGCGGCCGATTCATCGGTCTGGACGCAGTCCAGTTCCTCGCTCATATGGCGGATCGCCACCACCGGACAGTTCGCCCTCTCCCGGATCGCGCCCATCAGCTCATCCCGGAATCCGTCGAGTTCATAGGTGTCGGGCGCGACCAGGATACCGTCCAGCTTTTCAATCGGCGCGAGGCCGAACATCCGCCGTTCCTGCTTGTCGTAGGAATTCCGGCTCGCGAAATAGCCCACCGTTGCGAATACGACGATGTTGCAGTTCAGGCGTAGGGCTTCCTCCTCCAGCGCGTGGTATACCGCGTTGTCAAACAGGACATATGCCTTGCAGAGAAAAACCCCGATCGTTTTCCGCCTGCCTGAAAGCATGTTCCCTCCTCGGCTTGTTTCGCCGGCCGTGTCTGTTTTTGCAGGTCCTCCCCGCGCCGCGTTCCCTCCCGTTTCCGGTCCGGTCCGGAAGAATCAGTTTTCTCCCTCGTTCAGTTCCGGCCGTTCGCTGTCATCCGGCAGCTTTCCCTGGGTGGTCAGCGGGCCGACGCGGTAGTTGAACACGATATTGCTGTTCGGATAGCTGCGGTAGAACACGCGCTTGATCCTCTCGAGGACCATTCCGCCGGTATTGTAGTTGACCGTCGGGAGCAGCAGCGCGATGATCGTCGGCGCGAAGCGCGTGATCGTGTCGCCCTTGCGCAGGTTCTTGCGCAGGATTTCCATCAGTCCGCTCATGATGTTGTCCTGCCGCAGCGAGTCGATTTCCTTGTCGTTGTACGGGGAAACCATGATGATCGCCAGGAACATGGTGGCGCCGAGCCGTTCCAGGTTCCGCATCTGCAGGTTGAAGATTTCCTTGAAAACCGCGTATTCACACACGAACGCGCCGCGGCGTTCCCCGCTCTCGCGCAGTTCGTTGCGGATGGATTCCAGGTTGAAGTCCAGCGTTTTGCCCGCGGAAACGATCTGCTTGTAGAACTCCTGCAGGTCCTCGCTGGGCTGTACGCCGAGGTAGCGGTAGTTCAGCTGCACCACGTGCTTGTACTGGACCAGCGCCTCGCCGGTGCGGTTGATCTTGATCAGGGCGGACATGAGCTCCATGTGCAGCCGGTCGTCAAAGGAATCCACATCCAGCGCCTTGCGGCAGACGCCGACGATATCCGCATACTGCGCCTTGCCCTTCAGCAGTTCGATATAGGCATACACGGCGGCCATGTACTTGTTGTGGAGCGTGGTCGCCTTGGCCAGGGCCCATTCATTCTGCTCGCTGTGCTGCAGCAGGTCGCCCTCGTATTTTTCCAGCAGCAGGTTGTACAGCCTGCGCTGCTCCGCCTGCGGTACATTGTCCTCGCCCAGCCGGGCAAAGATCGCGTCGATCTCGTACAGGTCGATCGTCATGTTCTCGGCGCATTCCCAGTGATACGCGCCGCGGTCGGACACGATGCACTGGCCCATGTCCGGATCGATCTGGTTCAGCAGCACGCGAAGCCGGGAGACCAGCGTCTTCAGCGCGTTCTCCGGGTTGGTGCTCTTGTCCTCGTCCCACAGGGCGCCCAGCAGCTTCTGGTTGGGCACAGGCGCGCCTTCATTCAGGATCAGGTACTGGATCAGCGCAGCGCCTTTCTTGGACTTGGCAGCCAGATGGTCCGTTTTCTTCTCATCAATATAGATCAGGAAATGATCCATCATCTGAATGCGAATCGTCTCGGCCACGGACAAACCCTCCTGTACAGCAGAAAAAAGTTACATCAACGGTAATTCACTTTATTGTAACAATAATCGTATATTTTGACAAGGTTTTTCTTTGTTTCCGCTGCTTTCCGGGGCTTCGGCGCTCCTGCCGTGCCCGGACACAAGAAACGGCACAGCCTGTTTGCTGTGCCTAAAAGGAGAATAGAATATGAAGAAGGAAGAAAATAGTTACTTCATTTTTCTTCCCGTGCTCCCCAACCGTGACAGTCCGGCGCGGATCACAGGAAGAAGCCGGTCTGCAGCCTATGCTGCACCGGGAAAAAGGGAAAAGTTTTGGTTACATATGCGTTCCCGCGTTTTGATCCTGTAACCGTTTTCTTTGTCCATCTTTGTATGGTAAGTATAGCACAAATAATTCCGTTTGAAAAGTTACATTTGCAAATTTTTCAAAAAAAATTTCCCCGGCGCTCCGGCGGCGGGGAAAACGCAAAAAAGAAGCACGGCGCCTGCCGTGCTTCAGGAGAGCGGGTGATGGGAATCGAACCCACGTGACCAGCTTGGAAGGCTGGAGCTCTACCATTGAGCTACACCCGCAGATGGAGCGGTAGACGGGACTCGGACCCGCGACATCCACCTTGGCAAGGTGGCACTCTACCAACTGAGCTACTACCGCATAAAGGGAACCTGGGAACCGGGAAACTGTGCGGACGAAGAGACTCGAACTCTTACGCCTTTCGACACCAGATCCTAAGTCTGGCGCGTCTGCCATTCCGCCACGCCCGCAGAACAGACCCGGCAATGGCAGGGAAAAGTGACCCATTGGAGATTCGAACTCCAGACACCTTGATTAAAAGTCAAGTGCTCTGCCAACTGAGCTAATGGGTCATAGAGCTGGGGTGGCAGGGCTCGAACCTACGAATGCGGGAGTCAAAGTCCCGTGCCTTACCACTTGGCTACACCCCAACGTAGGTAAATGTCCGCTTGACACCGCAGAGGAAAAAATGGGGTGAGTAGTGGGACTCGAACCCACGGTCTTCAGAGCCACAATCTGACGCGTTAACCAACTACGCTATACCCACCATACTCTTGGCGCGCCTGGAGGGATTCGAACCCCCGGCCCACGGCTTAGAAGGCCGTTGCTCTATCCGGCTGAGCTACAGGCGCAAGCCACAGGACGGCTTCTCCGAAGGATCTGCCGGCGCCCAGCGGAGCGAGGTCCGTCTTCCGCTGACAGTCAGTGATTATAGCATGAACCCTCGGCCATGTCAACAGATTTTTCGTCTGTTCCGGGCACATCCGGTTGACAAAAGGGTCCCCTTCGGGGTAGGATAGCGCGGGTGCGAGGTGAACAGACGATCGCGTGCCGCAAGGTATGAGGAAAGTCCGGGCACCGCAGGGCAAGGGTGCCGGCTAACGGCCGGCGGAGGCGACTCCAGGGAGAGTGCAACAGAAAGAAACCGCCGCCTTCGGGTGGTAAGGATGGAAAGGCGAGGTAAGAGCTCACCCGGAAGCCGGGTAACCGGTTTCCGCTGTAAACCCCACCCGGTGCAAGATGCAATGGAGGCAAGCCGGCGGCCCGCCGCGTCCTCCGCAATCGCTTGAGCCATGCGGCAACGCATGGCCTGGATAGATGATCGTCCAGTACAGAACCCGGCTTATGGTCACGCTCGTTCCCTTTTGAAAAAAATCCGGCGGTATTTCACCGCCGGTTTTTTTATTTTCCCTCCGCCGTGATCTCCCCGTCCCTCAGGGTGATCAGCACGCCGTTTTCCGTTTCCTGGGTCTGGTAGATTGCTGTGCCGTGGTTCCGCAGCCAGTTCACGATCCGCACGGCTGGCGTATCGGGCTCCACGTCGGAATCCGTCGTGAACACCGCCGCCCGCGGCGAGACCGCCGCCAGGAAGTCCGCGCCCGTCGCGTCCGGGTTTCCGTGGTTCCCGACCTTCAGCACGTCCGCGTGCGGAATCAGTCCCGCGTCCAGCAGGGTCTTTTCCTCCGGGAATTCCATGTCCCCGGCCAGCAGCATCGTTCCGCCGCCGCCCGTCGCCAGCAGCACCAGGGAGTTGTTGTTTTCCTTTTCCTCATCGTGTACCAGCGGCCCGAGCACTTCCAGCGTTCCGCCGTCCAGCGGCAGGCTGTCGCCGGACAGCAGCCAGCCCGTTTCCCCTCCGCGGTCCTTCAGCGCCTTCACGGCGGGATGCTTCTTTCCCTTCCGATTATAGTACCCGGATGCATACACCCGGTCGATTTCAATCCCGGAATCCAGCAGCTGTTCCAGTCCGCCGGCGTGGTCCTTGTGGGTATGGGTCAGGATCACCCCGTCCAGGTGCGTGATCCCCTCCTCCCGCAGGGCGTTTTCCAGGGTCGGGTAGCTTTCCTCCGTCCCCGTGTCGATCAGGTAGGCGGTGCTCCCGCTGCGCAGCAGCAGCGCGTCCGCCTTCCCGACGTTGATGGCGTACAGGGACATTTCCGTATTGCTCTCCCCTTCCAGGGCCGTCCCGCCCGCCGGCAGGACCATGAACAGGGACAGCAGGATACCCAGGATCTTTCGGATCATTTTTCGGTCCTCCTTTTCAGGAAGCAGGCCCGCAGCAGTTCCCGGTACACTTCCGGGTCCCCGGCCTGCTCCCATGTCCCGGTGCTTCCGAGCGCCGGGTCCGCGGGAAGGTCGTACACGCTGCCGCAGCAGCCCTTTTCCGGGTCCGGCGCGCCGTAGACGCACTTCCCGACCCGGCTCATGACCATCGCGCCGGCGCACATGGGGCACGGCTCCAGCGTCACGTACAGCGTACAGTCCTGCAGGCGCCAGTCGCCGAGGGCTTCCGCCCCGTGCCGCAGGCACAGCATTTCCGCGTGCGCCGTGGGGTCGTGCAGCTGCTCCCGGCGGTTATGGTCCGCCCAGAGCACCTCGTCGCCCCGCATCAGCACCGCGCCGACGGCCACTTCGCCTTCGTCCAGCGCTTTCCGCGCCTCCCGCTCCGCCAGCTCCATGCCCCCTGCTCCCGCAGGATCTCTGAACTCCAAACTCTTCACTTCAAACTCTCAACTCTAAACTCTAAACTCTTCACTCTTCCCCGCCGCTCACTCCGTCGCCGTCTGGATGAACGCCTCCACCTTCGCCGGGTCCCCGCCGGCGGCCACATAGTTTTCAATCGCCGCCTGTAGTTCCTGCACGAACTCCTCCAGGCACAGCCCGTTCTCCATGATGTACGTCGCCGCCGGGATCCCCACATAGCGCAGGTGCCAGGGCTCCGTGTTGATCTCGGTGATCTCCTTCTTGTCGGCCGGATACCGGATGATGAAGCCGTATTCCTGGCAGTGCTCCGCCATCCACTGGCATTCCTCTTCCTGCATCATCTTCTCGTTCATCCCGGACTTTTTCGTCCAGTTGTACGGGATCACGTCGCAGCCCAGGCCGGTCTGGTGGTCGCTGGCGCCGGGCTTCGATACCCATCCGTCGTCCTTCCCGTTATGCTTCTTCAGCCGGTTGTTGTACATGGTCTTCTGCGTGCGGTAGCTGCGGTACGCGCTCTTGAGGTACATGTCCTGGAAGCCGTCGATTTCCCGCATCACCGCGTTCATGGCGCACAGGGCCTCCGCGCACTCCGCCTGCAGCTGGTGCCCCTCCGACGGGGCGCTCTTCCATTTGATTCCGCCCTTTTTCGGGTCCTTCGGCACCTTCACCAGGTCGTCCGGCACATAGTCCTCCGGCAGCAGGTAATGCTTGTTCGCGAGACGGATATATTCCGGGTTCATGTCTTCGAGCGCCACCGGGAAGTCCCACAGCGGGTCGCCGGTCTCCACCGTTTCCGGCAGCGCCTCCAGGTCCTCGATATCGATCTCTTCCTCCTCGAAACCGCCCTCCGCGGTTCCGCACACCACAGCGCCGGCGAGCAGCAGGACCGCCAGCAGCAGCCATATCACACGTTTCACGGGGTTTCTTCCTCCTTCAGCAGTTCCTGCAGCACCCGGACCCGGTATTCCGTCAGCCAGGTCTCAAAGGGAACGCCGGCGTCATGGATCTCCTTCGCCAGGTCCTTCCCCACATAGCGGAAATGCCACGGCTCGTATTTGTAGCCGGTGATATCTTCCCATTCCTCGCCGTACCGAAGGATGAACCCGAAGCGCCAGCAGTTTTCCCGGGCCCAGATCCCGCCCTCGGTCTCCGCGAATTTCTCGTTCAGCGTCGGCTTGCTCTGCTGCCCGATGTCCATCGCCAGCCCCAGGTGGTGTTCGCTGGCGCCGGGCGGCGCCACGTATTCCTCGGCCAGCTCCTTTTTGCCGTTCACCCGCTGCAGCTTCGCCCTGTACAGCTTCTCCTGCTTCGAATAGGAACGGAAGCCGCTGACGGAGATCAGCTGGCATCCGGTCTCCTCCAGGCACGCCGCGTACATTTCCTCCAGTGCGGCAGCCGCTTCCGCCCGCATCTCCCGCACCTGCCCGGGCACCTGCGCTTCCGTCAGGTCGTCCGGCGTGAACGCATCCGAGATCCTGTACTGCCGGTTCACCAGGAACAGCAGCCCGTCCGCGTCATGCTGCGGCGCCGCTTCGTCCAGCGCGCCGGACAGGATCATGCTTCCCGCCGCCAGGATTGATGCCAGTTTCCCGAGTAAATCCATCTTGCTGCCTCCGGTCATTCATACAACGGACCAATGTTTCCTCATCTTCCATTTTAACAGGAATCCCGGCAATTGTGAAATAAAAAAGTATTGTGATTGCTCACAATACTTTGTTCAGGAAGTCCTGCGTCCGTTTCTCCTTCGGGCTGCCGAAGATCTCCGCCGGCGTCCCCTCTTCCACAATAATGCCTTCATCCATGAACAGCACCCGGTCCGCGACCTCCCGGGCGAATCCCATCTCGTGGGTCACGCAGACCATCGTCATGCCGCTCTTCGCCAGCTCCTTCATGACGTCCAGCACCTCGCCGACCATTTCCGGGTCCAGCGCGCTCGTCGGTTCGTCAAAGAGCATGACCTCCGGCTGCATGCACAGCGCCCGCACGATGGCGATCCGCTGTTTCTGCCCGCCGGAGAGCTGCGCGGGATAGCTGTCCGCCTTGTCCTCCAGGCCGACGCGCCTGAGCAGTTCCCGGGCCCTTTTCTCCGCTTCTTCCCTGTTCATCAGCCCGGTCCGCACCGGCGCCAGGGTAATGTTCCGCAGGATCGTCATGTTCGGGAACAGGTTGAAATGCTGGAACACCATGCCCATCTTCTGGCGGATTTTGTTGATGTCGCATTTCTCGTCCGTGATGGACTGTCCTTCAAAGATGATCTCCCCGGCTGTCGGCGTCTCCAGCAGGTTCAGACACCGCAGGAAGGTGGATTTTCCGCTGCCGCTGGGCCCGATCAGCACGACGCGTTCGCCCTTGCTGATATGCTGGCTGACGCCTTTGAGCACTTCCAGTTCGCCGAAGCTTTTCCTCAGGTCCTTAACGTCGATCACTTGCGCGCAGCCTCCTTTCGAAGATCCCCAGCAGCCATGTGAACAGCATCACCAGGAGCAGGTACACGATGGCCGCGCCGATGTAGGGGTACATCGGTTCGTAGTTCCGCGAGGCCACGCTCCGGGCCGCGTAAAGCAGCTCCTTGCCGCCGATCACGCTGATCAGCGACGTGTCCTTCAGCAGCACGATAAACTCGTTGCCCAGCGCCGGCAGGATGGCCTTGATCGCCTGCGGCACCACGACAAACCGCATCGTGTCGGTATAGTTCAGGCCCAGGCTGCGGCCGGCTTCCATCTGGCCCTGGTCCACGCTCATCAGGCCCCCGCGGATGATCTCCGCGGTGTACGCGCCGGAGTTGATGCCCAGCGTCAGCGCGCCGACCATCACGAAGTCGCGGCTGGACGCGAAGATCACCAGGCCCATGATCATCAGCTGCACCATCATGGGGGTGCCGCGGATCACGGTCACGTAGATCTTCAGGATGCCGTTGATAAATCCGAGCACGGGATTCCGGTGCCCGGGGCGCTGCTGGTCATGCGCCGTGCGGATCACTGCCACAATGACGCCCAGCAGTACGCCCAGCGCCAGGGCCAGCACCGTCACATACAGGGTCGTCAGTACGCCGTTCAGGTACTGCTGCCAGCGGTCGTTTTCAATGAATGCCTGGTAAAACAGCACGTAGAACTGCTGCCACAGGGTGGTCGGTTCATTGGCCGCCATCAGCGCTTTCCAGGCCAGAAACTGCTCCATGGAAACGAATCCTCTCCTTCACCGGTCTGTCTTGGTCTTTTGTGCGGAAAGAACGCAGAAAGGAAAAGGCGGTTTTGCCTTTTCCTCCTGCGCATCCTCCGTCGGGATCTGCGTCAATCGATAAGGTTCTGCGATGCAGGCCTTACTCGTTCCACTTCAGGATGATCGCTTCGATCGTGCCGTCGTCGATCAGCTTCTGCAGTTCGGCGTTGAAAGCGTCCACCAGTTCGGTGTTGCCCTTGCCGAAGCCGAAGGCGAAGTTCTCGGGCTCATACTCGGTCTGGAACATTTCCAGTCCGGGGATCTGCTTCACATAGGCCGCGCCGACCATGTCGTCCACCATGATGCAGTCGATCTGGCCGTTCTGCAGCGCCTGGAACGCGAGGGAGTACTTGTCGTACGCCGTCACGTGGTCTTCGCCGTAGCTGTCCACCGCGTCAAAGTAGCCCGTGGTGCCGCTCTGCACGCCGATCATCTTTTCGCCCAGGTTGTCCAGGCTCACGTCATCGCCGCTCTTGAACACGACGCCCTGCACGATCGTCACGTAGGGGATCGTGAAGTCCAGGGTGGCTTTCCGCTCTTCCTTGACCGTCACGCCGGAAACCACGGCGTCCGCCTTGCCGGTGGTGGGAGCCACCAGCGCGCTGTCAAAGTCGATGGCGTAGGGTTCGGGGGTCAGGCCCAGGTTTTCGCAGATGATGGCCAGGATGTCGGGCTCGATGCCGATCACGTTGTCCTGGTCGTCCGTGCTCTCAAAGGGCGGGAAGTCCGGGCTGGTGGAATAGATGAATTTGCCTTCCTCAATCGTCTTCAGTTCCGCAGCGGCCGCGCTGATGCTCAGGATCATCGCCAGGGCCAGAACCATCGCAAGAATCTTCTTCATGTTCGTTTCCTCCTTGATCTCTTCTGGAATTGGGCACAGTATATCACCCGCCTATGCACTTGTCAACCTGTTTTTTGCATTTTTATGCATTAAATTCGGCATTAATCGCTTATTATTCATTTTTCAATGCATAATATACTGTATAATCTCTGTTTTTATGCATCCTGTGCCTTCGGGACGTACCCGAGCCGTTCGAGCGCCGCCTTCTTCACCCCGGGCGTCAGCCGGTACCGCGTCGGGTCGAACCCCGGCGCCTCCGCCTTCATCCGGAAAATCCCGGCCTTGATCGGCACGCCCAGTTCCATGTACTTCTTTTCATGTTCGGAGATATAGTTCGGCCGGAATCCGTCCCGGTGCAGGTCGTCCGTCCGGTAAACCGTCTCAAAGCCGCACAGGTCGAAGTACACCAGGGAGTCCTCGAACAGCGTGTCGTCATCCGTCTTGAACCAGATCTCTCCCCCGGGCTTCAGGAACTCCCGGTACTGCATCAGCTGCCGCGGATGGGTCAGCCGCCGTTTCGCGTGCTTCGGATGCTCCGTCCACGGATTGCAGAAATGGATGTAGATCCGCTCCGCCGCGTCCTCCGGCCCGAACACCCGGTGGATAAAGCAGATGTCCGTCCGCAGGATCATCACGTTGTCCGGTTCCCCGCCGCAGGCTTCCCCGATGTTCCTCCGGGCGGTCCCCAGCACGTCCGGGCTCATGTCGCTGACGATATAGTTGACCTCCGGGTTGTCGGCGATCATCCGGGCGGTGCTCACGCCCTTTCCGCAGCCCATCTCCATGTGCAGCGGCCGTTCCGGATGCGCGAACCGCCCGCGCCACGTGCCCCGGATCACTTCCGTTCCGTTGTGGTTGATATAGAAAGGGCAGGCCGCGAGTTCCGGCCTGGCCCATTTCTTTGTCCGCATATGCATGGTACTGTTTCCCCTCCGGCTTTCTCTGTGCCGGAAAATCATACCTTATTTTTCAGCGCTTTTCAATGCCCGGATCCCGGCATTCCATTCTCAAAACGTTCGCTCAATCGTCGCTTCTCGCGCTTGGAGCGCGCTCGCCGCTCGTTTCGCGCTAACATGATCATGTTGCTTCAGGCTTCGCCTGACAGCCCACCGGGCTGACGCTCCATTCTCATGCAACCTGCGCCGTGTAGAGCTGGTAGTACAGCCCCTTCTTCGCCATCAGCTCGTCGTGGCTGCCCGCCTCGGCGATGCCCTTGTTGCTGATGTAGAGGATCCGGTCGCAGTTCTTGATCGTGCTCAGCCGGTGGGCCACGATGATGCTGGTCCGGTCCTTCAGCATCTCTTTGATGCCCTCCTGCAGCAGCTTCTCCGTCTGCGTGTCGATGGACGACGTCGCTTCGTCCAGGATCAGGATCGCCGGATCGCTCAGCAGCGTCCGCGCGAAGGCGATCAGCTGCTTCTCGCCCTGGCTCAGGTTGTTCCCGCGTTCCTTCACCTCGGTTTTGTATCCCGCCGGCATCCGGCGGATCAGCTCGTCCGCGTGCACCCGGACCGCCGCTTCCTTCACCTCGGCGTCCGTGGCGTCCAGCCGGCCGTAGCGGATGTTGTCCATCACCGTTCCGCTGAAGATAAAGCTGTCCTGCATCATGATCCCGAGCCGGCTGCGCAGGGAGTGCAGCGTGGCCTGGCTGATGTCCCGCTCGCTGCCGTCCTTCCCGTGCAGGATGATCCGCCCGCCGTTCAGGTTGTAGAACCGGCACAGCAGGTTGATGATCGTGCTCTTCCCGGCCCCTGTCGGGCCGACCAGGGCGATGCTTTCCCCGGCCTTCACGTGCAGGTTCATATGTTCGAGCACGTTGGTGCCTTCCTCGTAGGCGAACGTCACGTCCTCGAAGTCCGCCTCACCCGTCAGGTCCGGCAGTTCCTCCGCGCCCTCCGCGTCGTCCACCGTCACCGGCTCGTTCATCGTCTCAAAGATCCGTTCCAGGTACGCGATGTTGTTCACGAAGGAGTTGTAGATATTCGCCAGGTTCGTGATCGGCTGCCAGAACCGGCTGACATACTGGCCCATCGCCAGGATCACGCCGAAGGAGACCATCTTTCCCCCGCCCATCCAGTAGACGCCCGCGATGTACAGGAACGTCAGCACAATCTGCGTCATCGTCTCGCTCGTCAGCCAGACCGTGTTGCTGATGCGGACGGCCCGCATCCATGCCTGCCGGCATGCCGTGGCCAGCTTCTTCATGATGCCGATGTTGACTTCCTGCCGGTCGAACAGCTGGCTGACCCGTACGCCGTCGATGGATTCCGCCAGGTACGCGTTGTAGTTGCTGTTCTTGTTGCTCTGGTTCTGCCAGGCTTTCCGCTGCCGCGGCTTGATCACCAGGATCACCGCGATGAAGAACGGGAGCCCGGCGATGATTACCGTCGAGAGCGTCACATTCGTCGAGAACATGAACACCACGATGAACACCAGGTTGATGATCTCCAGGATCATGTTGATGATCCCGTTGGACAGGATATCCGATACCGAGTTGACGTAGTTGATCACCCGCACCAGGATCTTCCCCGCCGGCCTGCTGTCGTAGTAGGTGAAGGGAAGCTTCTGCAGGTGGGCAAACAGGTCGCTCCGGATATCGTGGATGATCTGCTGGCTCACGTGCACCATCATCCGGCTGCGGATGGTGTTCAGCACGATCCCCAGCGCGATGATCCCCACAAAGGTCAGCGCCAGGCGGCCGATCATCGCCGTATCCTTGTTGGGCACCGCTTCGTCCAGCACCCACTGGGTGATCTTCGGGATGTAAAGCGCCGCCACGCTCGCCACGCCGCTGAGCACCAGGGCCAGCAGCATTTTGTACTTGTGCCGGCCCACGTACTTCCCGGCCATTTTCAGGTGGCTCCACTGGAACGGGGACTCAAGCTTCTCGTCCACGTCAAACTTGTTCCGTGCCATGTCAGCCCACCTCCCTGCCGTCTGCGGGAATGCCGTACTGCAGGCAGTACGTCTGCCAGTAGTATCCCTTTTTCTCCAGCAGTTCCCTGTGCGTGCCGCGTTCCGCGACCCTTCCGTCCCGGATCACCAGGATCAGGTCCGCGTCCCGCATGGAGGAGATCCGCTGGGCAATGATAAACTTCGTGCATTCAAACGGCAGGTTCCGCAGCTGTTTCTGGATGTACTGCTCCGTCTCGCTGTCCACCGCCGAGGTTGTGTCGTCCATTACCAGGATCCCCGGGCGCACCGCCAGGGCCCTGGCCAGGGCAATCCGCTGCCGCTGGCCGCCGGACAGGCCGACGCCCCGCTCGCCGATGATCGTGTCGTAACCTTCCGGCAGGTGGTCGATGAATTCCGCCGCGTCCGCCCTGGTCGCGAAGTCTTTGACCTCTTCTATGCTCAGTTCCTGGTTTCCGAAGGCGATGTTTCCCTCCACCGTGTCGGAGAACAGGAAAACATCCTGCGTCGCCGTGCCGATGCCGCCGCGCAGCTCCTGCAGCTTCCAGTTCCGCACGTCGCAGCCGTCCACCAGCACCTGGCCCTCCGTCACGTCGTAGAACCGGGCCAGCAGGTGGATCAGCGTGGTCTTCCCGCTGCCGGTCGGGCCCATCACCGCCACGGTCTGCCCCGCGCCGGCGGTAAAGCTCACGTCCTTCAGGATCTGCTTGCCCTCGATGCTGAATCCGACATTCCGGAATTCGATGTCCCCGTTCACCCTGTCGTGGTGCACCGCTTCCTCGCTGTCCTTGATCTCCGGCTGGCTGTAGTACAGCTCGATCACCTTCGCCGCGGACGTGGAGAAGCGCTGCAGGTCGTTGATCAGGTTGCCCAGCTCCCGCATGGGGTTGGAGACAGCCCAGCTCAGTCCCGTGAACACCGCCAGTTCTCCGGGGGTGATCTCGCCCCGGATGATGAACAGGCCGCCGACGAACACCGTCACCAGCTGGATCGCGTTCACCAGCATTTCGATCATCGGGAAGAAGGTCAGCCAGACTTTGTTGATCTTCAGGTGGCTGTCCATGAACGCCATATTTCGTTGTTCAAAACGTTCCTTCTCGTATTCCTCCCGGGCGAAGGACTTCACCACCCGGTTCCCCGCGATGTTTTCCTGCGCCGCCGTGTTCATCTCCGACAGTTTTTCGCGCATGAACACGAACCGCGGCCGCACGCGTTTGCGCAGCATCTTGCTGATCAGCAGCAGGATCGGGGTGATCACGATCAGCAGCATCGTCATCTTCCAGTTCACCGTAAAGAGGTAAACCATCGCGAACACGAACGTGCATCCCGCGTCGATGATCCGGTAATCGATGTACGCCATGAAATGCCGGCACCAGTCCAGGTCCGCGCTCATGCGCGTCATCAGGTCGCCGGTCCGGTTGTTGTCGAAGAAGCGCATGTCGTTGTACTGCAGCTTTTCATACAGGCGCCTGCGCAGGTTGAAGATCATGTTCTGGCTGTCCGATTCCAGCATCATCACCATCCCGTAACGCGAGCCTTCCCGCCCGATCTTCACCGCCAGCATCACCAGCAGGATCGGGATCAGCGGATCGGGGTTCTGCGCCATGATCACATCGTCGATCAGCCGCCGGCTCAGGGCCGGGTTTACCAGCAGCAGGATGCAGCTGAACACGCAGATGCACATCGCCGCGATATGCCTTTTCCGGTAGGGCGGGTCCATGTTTTCGATCAGCCATTTGACCTGTTTCCGTATCATGCTTTCTCTCCTGTATTTCCCGGGGTTCACCCTGCCCGCGCCGTCCCGCGCGCGGCAGCGTTTTCTTATGCCCGCAAACGTCCGTTAAAAGGATAGTTCATGCATTATAATCCCGCCTTTCATTTTTTGCTATGACTTTTGTCATTTTTTGGTATTCCGGCTGAAATTTTCCCGACAGAAAAAGTGCGTCCTTCCGGACGCACTGTATGGTTTGCGCTGTTGCTCAGAATCCGTGTCCGCCGCTGCTTCCGCCGCCGCCGCTGAAGCCGCCGCCTCCGCCTCCGCCGAAGCCGCCGCCGCTCCTGCTTTCATGATGCACGACCTTTTTCAGCGTACTGCCGACGATGACCGTGGCCGCGCCGGCCGCTGCGCCTTTTATGATGTTGGGCATGCTCACCGCCTGCTCCTTCCGGATCCATCCGGAGATCAGCAGGAACGCGGCCAGGATGGCCATGATCAGCGCCAGCAGCGCGTTGCTCGCGTATTTCATGGGCGTGGCGATCTTCTCGCCCTTCAGCACGTTCGTGATCTCCCGGAAGGCTTCCTCCGCGCATCCGGCATAGTCGCCCCGGCTCGCGGCGCGGTATACGTTGTCCGCGATGGTGTTTTCCTCCGCCGCGGTCAGGGTGCCGCTCAGCGGCCTGCTGGCGTAGATGTCCAGGTGGCGGTTCGTCATGTCAATGATGAACACCGTGAACCGGGTATTGCTCCCGAAGGTGCTGTCGCCCCATTTCTGGGCCTTCGTCGCGCTGTTTTGGCTGCTTCCACCCGCCGGATAGGTCATGAAGCCGGCGTTCGCGTACTCCAGCACCGGGCGCATGGCCTCCAGGACCTTTTCCTGTTCCGCCGCGTCCACCAGTCCGGCTTCGTCATGGAATACCAGCGTATAGCCGGTTTCTTCGTTTGTCTCCCGCAGTTCCTCTCCCGCCGCGCAGGCGAGGGGGACCAGGACCATCGTCAGTACGGTGAGGACGATCAGGATCTTACGCATTGTCCTCACCTCCCTGGTGGCTTTCAAACTGGGGCAGCGGATTGGAGCATTCCCGGTTGTGCAGCAGCAGCAGGTCGATGCTGATCCACACGACCGTTGCCAGGCACAGCAGTGCCAGGACGTACAGCGGCAGGTCGTCGCTGTGGAACGGGTCCAGCAGCAGTACTGCCGCGCCCGCCGCCATCACGGCAAACGCCGCGAAGCTTCCGGCGGGGGTTTTTACTTTGGTCTGGCTGCCCCATGCCAGCAGCACTCCCATGAGCGCCGTCAGGCCCAGCGCGCCGTATTTGAACACCCGCGCGTCGTTGATCTTTGAAAACTGCGTCAGCAGGATCACCAGCGTAATCATTCCGCCGAAACCGCCGATGTTCTCCAGGATCCCCGCGCTGCCGCCCTTCGCGTGGCTGGCCATGCGCTTGCGCTGTTTCAGCCGCTGCTTCAGGTCATCCTTTCCGTCCTTGGCGTCCTCCGCCTGCGTCCGGTCCGCGATGTTCTGCCTCCGCAGGTTTACGAAGCACTGGGCGCCCAGCGCCAGCACCATGGCCGCGATCAGCACCATTTCCGGCCGCAGCGTCAGGTTCAGGAAATTGTTCAGCAGCAGGAACAGCGGGATCGCCGCGATCAGCGCGATCAGGCCGAACCGCGGGATGTCCATCGGCATATCCGCCACCATTTCGCCCGTCACGCCGTTCTGGATCGCGTACAGCAGCCGTCCCCGGCTGCGGATGGACATGAACCATACGGGGATCAGCGTTCGGCCGGTGCATTTCGCATGGGCCATTTTGACCAGCTTTTTCTCCGTGTCTCCCGTGGAGTAGTGGTATCCGCCCTCCAGGTCTTCCATCACGTCCTTCAGTCCCAGGCGCACGGCTTCCGCCTTGGCGTACGGGATGTAGGCGTTCGGCTTCGTATCCGGGATATCCGCGTAGAAGCCGCTCAGGTAGGCCGGCGAGAAAGGTCTGAACGCGTCGGGCTCGATCCGGGCGATCTTCTCGCTCATGGCGTCCGGCATTTCCCGCGACGCGTCGTGCAGGATATTGCTGAATTCGTGGTCCAGCTGTACTTCGGTATTGTAGTAATAGGTGTCGTTCCCCTTGGTCTCGTGGCCCTCGAGGACCGCGTCGCCTTTGACCGCCGCTTCATAGACGTAGTGCGGCACGTAGATCCCGCGGAAGCTTTCCGCCGTTACGTCCTTTTTCAGCCGCCGGTCCGCGCACAGGCTTTTCCTGACCATGGACCGGTACTTTTCAAAGCATTCCTCCCGCGTCACGCGGAAGGGTGCCACCGTCTCCGGGGCTTCCATGTCCGCCGTCCGCTGCTCCAGCATGACCTCGGAGCCGCAGTAACTGCAGAACGCCGCCTGTGCGGCGTTCATCGCGCGGATCTCCGCGCCGCACGTCGGGCACGTCAGCACGTCCACCGAGAAATTGCTGCCGGCTTTCCGGTATTCCCGCTGGTCCGCTTCCTCGATGCTCTCCGTCCGGTCGCACCGTCCGCATTTCAGTTTTTGTTCTTTGATGTCAAATACCATCATGCTCCCGCATCCGGGACATCCGTACATACCCTGGGTCCTCCTGTCGTGATCTCCGGGATGCTGCGTTTTACGGCGCCTGCTCGATATCGCTCATGTAGCTTTCGACCAGGGCCTCGCCGAGCGATACCGCTTCCGTGATCCGGTAGTTATGCAGCTTCCTGGAGAAGAAATCGAAATAGGTGTTGGAATAAACCGGAACCAGCGGCAGCGTTTCGGTGATCCGCTCCTGCAGCGCCACCCATTTCTGCTCAAATCCTGCCAGGTCAGCCGGTTCGGTCCGCACCATCTCCAGTGCCATAGCATACAACTCCGCCTTTGCGGCCGTCAAGTCTCCCGTCCCGTCCGCGGCGTCCGGCGCCAGCAGCCCCGGATCGAACACCAGCGGGAAATCCTCGCCCAGGTACAGCAGGTCGGCCGTCCCGGTTCCGTCCCGGTAGGCTGCTTCAATCTCTTCCATGCTCATCGGCTGCAGCGTTACGGAAATGCCGATCCCTGCCAGTCTGCTGACAAGGTATTCCTCCAGGGCTTTCCCTGCCTCTTCGGATTCCGGCAGCCCCAGCGTCAGTTTCAGTTCGGTCGTTGTTCCGTCCCCTGCCGTCCCGGTGCGGATACCGTCTTCGTTCAACGTCCATCCCGCCTCGTCCAGCAGCGCGGCGGCCCGGTCCGTGTCCGGGCTGTAAAGCGTCAGTCCGTCCAGGGTGATTCCCGCGAACGCTTCGACGGCCGCCTGCAGCTCTTCCTTGGGCATCTCTTTCGTCACCGGCGTGGCCATGGTGCCCGCGGCCACCCCGTACATCCATTGTCCGATGCCGTAGAAGCCGTCCGCCCGGGTGCCGGTTTCCCCGGCATAGGCCCGGGTGAAGCCGTCCCGGTCAAAGCAGTATGCGATGGCTTTCCGGACCGCCGGATCCTGCGCCAGCGGGCTGTTCTCCATGAACCAGAGCATCGTCAGGCCGGACCGGCCGTAGCTTTCGGAGGCAAACCGGCTGCCGCTCTTTTCAGCTTTCGCGATCGCCTCCGCGTTGGTCACCTTGTTCAGCAGGCCCGCCCGGCCGGATGCCAGCTGCTCCGCCATGGTGTCGTTCTCCGCCAGCGTATAGGTCACCTCGCCGATCCGCGGCAGGTATCCGGCCTCGTTCCCCTTGTAGAACGGGTTGATCCGGAGGGATGCCGCCGGCTGTTCCCAGGAGGTCAGCGTGTATGGTCCGGAGACCGGCGCGGGATGGGACAGGTATCCGCTTTCCGGATCCAGCACAGTCCTGCGGATGGTCTCCGCCGTCAGCGCTTCGGACAGGTATGCCCCTTCCCCGTCGTCCGCCGCGGTAATCCCCGGCGTGATCACGGAGGCCGGGTACGGGCGGATCATCAGCCGGCTCAGTTCGTAGAAGTAGGGCAGCGCTTCCGCCTTCACGCGGATCTGCAGGATTTCGTCCGTGATGATCCGCAGCCCGGAGAGCGTTTTGCTGCTTCCGTCCAGATATTCGTCCGCGCCCGCCATCCAGGAGGTATCCGCCGGCCTGCCGCCGGTTTCCCGGATCGCCGGGTCCATGGAAAACAGGATGGAGAAGGCGTAATCCTTCGCGGTAATCCTCGTTCCGTCCGACCAGCGCAGGTCGTCATAGAACACAAGGAGATAGGTCCGGCTTCCGTCTTCGCTGTCCAGCGCCACAGCGTTCTGGACCACGCTGTGGTCGAACCGGAACCCGCCGAGGGCGGTGTCATAGCGGACCGGGGAATACGCGTGCAGCAGGTCCTGGATGTCCAGGTCGCTCGTCGTCGCGCCCCACAGGGAGGTAAAGAAGTGCCCGGTCAGCGGCGTCGGGTTTGCCGCCGTGAGCTTTGCGTCCGGATTGTCCGCCCAGACGATTTTCACGTTTTCCGCCGTGCCTCCCGCGGTCAGCAGGGCCAGCGCCATGCAGGCCGCCAGCACCAGCGAAGCGATTCTTCTCTTCTTCATACTTCTTTCCTCTGTTGTTTCCGTTTCCGCTTATTCGAAGCAGATACCGTTCTGGATATAGGTTCCGCCAAGGCCTGTCGGCGCTTCGTAATCATCCATGCCGGTAATCTTTGTATATTCCCCGACCGGGATGTATACCACGGTGTATTCCTCGCTCCGGCCCGGGTTCGTCCCGTTGATCCGCACCTTCACCGCGATGTATCCGGGGATCTCCGGGCTCGCGATATCATACTCCTCGCCGGTCCGGATCTCCGCGGTGTAGGTTTCCGCGGCTTCCGTGCCGTCCGGGAAGATGTAGTGGATCACCATCTGCCAGGTCTTCGGGATGTAATGGACAGTGATCTCCAGGTCTTCCGTGATGGTCCCCCGAACGATCTCGATATCCACGTCGTATCCCGGCAGCTGCGGGGATACCACGTAGTAGGTTTCGCCGATATGGTAGACGTAGACGCCCGTCGGGAATACCTCTTCCCCGTCCGCCGTGTAATGGACTGTCAGCGTGACCGTGGCCGTCTCCTCCAGCTTGCCGAACACCACCAGCCGGCCGTTCGTGTTCGCGTCCGCGCAGGTGGACAGCGCCACAACCTTCACGGCGCCCGCTGCCGCTTCCCGGTCATAGATCAGGACGTTCGTCCCGATTCCCGCGTCGCCCCTCCGGTCTCCCGTCAGGAAGGAAATCACTTCCCGGGCCCGGTCGCCCACGCTGTAGACCTGGTTTTCATAGGCGTCTGTCGTGGCCACGGCGAACAGCGTCAGGGTATAGACGTTGTCCTTCGTGATGACCGTTCCCGCCTGGTGCTCGTGGAAATACCCGCTGTCCCTGAACCGGTCCAGCGATCCGAACATCGCGCCGTTGTCCATATGGTGGCCGTAAACGACGCTGTAGCTGTCCCGGAAGTTCGGGCTGTTCGCCGCGGCCAGGTAGATCGCGCCGGACAGGGAGGGGCCCCCGTACGCGTCGTGGGACGCGTAAAACAGGTCGTCCCGTCCCTGGACCACGGGATAGTCGATCTGGGTATTGTCCACCGTCAGCCAGGCCCGGTAGTCCGCGTTCACCGCGGACAGATCCTCCGCGCCTTCCGCGGCTTTCCCGTTTGCCATGACCACCGGCTTGTATTTCAGCAGGTCCTGGTTGTCGGAATAGGCTCCGTATTCTGTGGCGAAGCTGTCGTACAGCACATATCCGGAGTACAGAATCAGCACAACGGCCAGCAGTCCCGCCAGCGCCGACACCAGTCCGTTGCCGGCCTTCAGCGTCTTCAGCAGGGCGTCCGGTTTCTTTCCGGAGGTTCCGTTTTTCAGTTCTTTTCCGGCCATCGCTGTTCTGTCCTCCTTTCTTTTTCGGTAGGATGTATCATTCTGGTTTTCCCCGTCCGGTATCGTTCTGAACGAAGTAAAGGGTGATTTACAGGCCGTTCCTCCGCAGCAGCGTGATCACGACCCCCTGGATTTCCTCCTGCGTCACCGGCCCGAAGCACCGGCTGTCCACGCCGCCGTTCCGGCTGTCGGAAAGCACAAAGTACTCTCCTTCTCCCAGGACCACCGGATACTCCAGGTATCCGTCATACGGGCGCGTCTGCGATGTGACCGCCGTTTCGATCAGGGTGTTCCCGTTCACCTGCAGTCCGCGCTCCCCGGTAATCTCGACCGTGTCTCCCGGGGCCGCGATCACCCGGCATACAAAGCGTTTTGTCGGCGGCGCTTCCGGGTCCCGGATGCCGAGCCAGTCCAGCACCTGCCGCAGCAGTCCCGGTTCCGCAGGTTTCTCCGTTCTGTTCGCGGAGTTGTCCTCGTTCACCGCCTTGTCGATCACGACGACGTCCTGGAATTTGGGGGCCCGTTCCACCCGGTAAAACAGCAGCAGGTCTCCCCCGTTCACCCGCGGGGACATGTCGTTCCCCGGCATCGTGGTCAGCCCGACGATGTGGAAGAACAGGATATAGACCACCAGCACCAACGCGGCGGTCCGGAGGATCAGCGACCGGAACGCGTGGATCCTGCGGCGCTTCCGTTTCTGTTCCTCTGTCAGCTGCTTCGCGGCGGGCTTTTCCGGTTCCTCCGGAATGATTTCAGCCGGGAGTTCCCCGGTGTTCTCCTCCGGTTTTCCGGCAGGATTTTCCGCTGTATTTTTCAATATGTTCTCCGCGGGGGTCTCCCGCCGGTAGGTTGCCATGGCGTCCGCTCCTCCCCGGTGTTTTCCGTTTTCTGTTTCCCGATTCTGAAGGATTATTATACCGCTTCCGGGCCTTTTTTTCAATGATTCCGGGCCCTCAGCCGTCCCCTCCGGTGATTTGCGGACCTGCTGTGCAGAGAAGGCCGGGCTCAGCAGACCCCGGCCTTGAACCCTGGCTACAGATTATTCTTCTTCGCGACTCTTCCTGTGCTTCATGGCGATGACCAGCAGGACCACGCCACCGATCAGCATCAGGCCGTACGGGGCAAACCGCAGCACCAGGCCGGTCGGGGAAATGAGCAGCAGCGTATTGGTGATCTCCACGGTCTGTTCTTCATCCACCGCGGTAATCTTGGTCGTATCAACCGTTGCCTTTGTGGACTCGTAGTCCGCTTTGGTGGTCCCCTGGGCAACCGCGGATGTGGGCGTGGATCCCGCGATCACATTGTTGTCCGTCACGGCCGTTCCGCCGTTTACAGAGGTGCTTACCGTGTAGGTCACGCCCGTTACGATGTTGGTTTCATAGACATCCACGTCCACGCCGGCGGGGATACCGGTATAGGTAATATCTCCGCCTTCCTTGACCTTGGCAACACCGCTCCAGGTCGGCGCGGACGCCGCGGTGGGGCTGATTCCGGTGGAGCCGGTTCCCGCGGTTTCCTCGATGGTAAAGGTCGAAGTATAGTTTTCGGGGTTGCTGAAGATCACCGTGAACGGGAAGGCGGTGTTGGTCTCCGCATAGGAATCGTTCTCGACGTCCTTGCTCAGAACCAGGTCGTAGGTGTAATACTTGTCCGCGTTATCTGCCGCATTGCCGTCCACAAAGCCGTTGATCTTCGTGTCTGTGGAAGGCGTAACAGAATCGTTGGCATTCATGCAGACATAGCCGTAAATGGCCAGATCGCCGTCCACATACACGTCGAGGAAAAGGGTGTTGCCCTCGCCGTCTTCCATGGCCACCGCGTCATAGGAAGCCGCAGAAATCGTTTCAGCGATCGAGTAACGGTACACACCCGGCTGGGTAAAAGTCACTCCGCTGAAGTCCAGGTTGATGTCGTACTCGTTCGTATCGCCGGCAGCAGCCGTCGTAAAGGTGCTGGCATTCGTAAACACCAGGGTTCCGGTTGCGCTGGTCGCGGTACCGGCCGTTCCCGCTGCGGTTCCGGTCACGACCAGGCCTGTTGTGATACCTGCATTCACCGGTGCGGTCACGGCGGAGTTGGAAGTATGGTCGCCACCCTCGTCCGTAATCGTTTTGCCGTCAACATCTGCCGGCGTCACGGTGTACGTGTAGGTGACCACCGGGGCATGAACCTCTGTTCCGTTCGGGTTGAAGGCAATGATTTCCTTTTTGATGTTGATGGAATCTCCCTGGGTCCTTTCTGTATCGGGTGTATTCCAGTCGCCGGCTACGCCTTCTTCACTGTTCTCTTCAAGTTCGGCAGCGCTGGACGCGTACGCGGTTCCCACCAGTCCGATCATCAGGATCGCGAGAAGCAGGGCGGTCAGTTTCGTCAGTTTCATCATTTTCATTATATCTCCTTTCGGAATTTGGGGTTTTCTTTTCTTTCGGTTTCGTATGGTTCCGTGTTCTTCAGTTTCCGTTGTTCCTGTCACCCGGGATCACCTCGCGATCTGGCTTTTGTGCCGTCCCGTGATGTCCCGGAGACCCTGTTTTGGGGTTCGCCCCTGGGGCGGGGCCTCTCCCGGCTCCTCACTCCCCTGTTCATCCGGAACCACCCCGCTTTCGGGAAGGTCCCCTGGGTTGAATCAGCAGTTTTAGTCTCGGCCCGGGCTTCGTCGTCTCCGGATCAGGGATCCGGCCCTCCGTCCCGATGTCCTCCCTGGCCCTTCTGCGCTTCCGGAGGCATCCCGGAACCGCGAATCCTGCCAGCAGCAGTCCGGTCAGCATCATCAGGATAAACGGCGTCCTGATCAATGTAATTCCGGTCGGTGCGACAACACCGGCGCCTGTATTGGTAAAGACGATTGTCAGGCCGTTTGTCAGGTTGTTCAGATCATATCTGTTCTGTTCAGGAGTAAATGTGCTGGAATAAAGAGCGTAAAGGCTGCCGGTAACATTGGTACTGTTAAACATACAGGAATAGAATGAGAACGAATAATCAGGAGCATTCGGATCATTATTGATCTGAGGATTCTCAACAGTACCATATTCAGACTGATCGCCTATCGCCACTTCTGTCTCATACCCCGCTTTGGGTTCCTGTGAGATTGTCAGCGTGTACTTATAGTCTGATGTGAAGCCGTCCCTGGATTGACCGGTTCGCCGCGTAAGCTTGCCGGTTTTCACAAGAATTCCGTCCTTATCAAACACATCAACTACAGTATTGTATCCGGTCCAGCCGTCAGTCATTGTAAATACTGTCACCCGTACCGTATATTGTTCGCCGCTTTTCAGCGTTGTACTTACAGACCCCCACACTTTGTCGTCATCAGGCGGCAGAACTGTGTTGTTGCCGTTCTTTTTCGCAACAAATTGAACACTGGGTACAGCAATCGTATAAATGAACTCATCATTCGGATCGCCGCTCACCACTTCGTTTTCGACAAGGAAGGTAAAGGTTTGCGACGGTTTGGTTGTCCAGCTGGTACTCACCTCATTGTCTGTTGTGATCCGCTGCGAGAAGTCAAAGGCATGTATGTTGAGATTGTTATTGGCTTTATCTTCCGCAGTGTTTCTGTACTTCTTTGTCGTATCATTATACTTCAGCCACTTGATAAAGTTCCATCCGGGCTTTTCACTGTTTGGAGTCGGATCCTCCGGCATCAGTACATATTCGCCCTTCGCAAGGGTGTAGGTAATATAGGGGCTCGTTTCACTTTCCCTGTAGAAAACATACTGCCCTGCTTCATCCGTTGTCTCCGGCCCGGTCCAGGTGTGCAGCTTCAGCGGATTATCCATATATGAGATATTGAATTTTACCGTTACCACGTCGCTCCACACAGCGTACAGGGTCTTTTCTTCCTCATAGAGTTCAGCCGGGTCCCTGCTGAAATCCCACAGGTAATCGCTCCGGATCTTGTCCAGTACAATCCCGTCCGCGTCCGGGGTAATGGTAGTACTGCCGAAGGTTACTTCCTCGGTTGAACTGAAGTCATGTACCGCCGCAATATCCGGATTGTCCGTCCAGCCGATGAATATTCTTTCCGGACGGGTCCCGTTTGCAGGATGGACCGGATCGGTCGGCTCATACGCGTTCCCGGAGATATCCCTGACCTCCAGTGCGTAAATATCCCCGGACAGATGCATGTATGGTTCCGTGTCTGTCCAGTCGCCGCCGTTCACGTCGTAAACCAACTGAGCGTCTATTTTTTCCGTGTAGGTCACGGTGATGCCCTTTGCGTCGGTCACCAGGGTCCCGGTGTAGGTCGCGCTGCCTCCGTAGATGATGTCAGTGCTCCCTGTACCGTAGGGCGTTTTCTCCGGATATTCGCCGCTGACGGTAATCCGCCTCCGGGGATGCTCATTCAATGCTGTAGCAATGATGCTGTCTGTACCTGGAGTCGCGCGCGGAAGGACAATCCTTACCATACCGTTTTCATTCCCGGCCTTCGCCGGAATGATGATTGTTCCCGTGCTTTGCTCCCGGTCAAACTTACCGGTCGCGATATTGACAACATGAACCGTATTCGTCCCTGTTCCGCTCAGGTCAACCTTAATCTCTTTTTCGGTCGTATTGACAAAATTGACGTATACCATCGGTTCCCACATGGCATACAGGATTTTGTCCGTTTCGTTTCTCGTAACCGTGATGACCGCGTCGCTCGCATAGGCAGGGATAAAGGCTTCCCCGGTGGTCGGGTTTTCGGGATCCGTATTCCCGTCAAAGCCGATCAGCAGGTATCCATTATCATTTTCGAAGAAATTGGTTCCTGTACCACTGCTGTATGGCTCCGTGGTCGCGTACCGGTACAGGTGCAGCGCGAGATTGGACTGGAAATCACCGAACAGGATCTGCGTCGGATGCCCGTCGTACAGTTCGCTCTCCTTATTGATCACGGACTCTCCCCGTCCGTCCAGTTCCGGCAGGCTGCCGGAATCCGTGGTGTTCACATATCCGTGGTATTCGTCGTTGGAATCCAGGATCAGGTTCGTTACCTCCGGCCGGCGGGCTGTCGTCTCACCCGGCTCGTAGTACGCCTGCATATGGATAATGGCGCCGGTGCCGTTTGCCAGGTTTTCCGACATCAGTGCGGAGTCAATGGTAAACCGGTTGCCGGGCTGGTAATAGACCGGTTCCCGGGTGGAGGGATCGATTTCGATCGGCTCCCAGTTGATATATGTAATGGTATTTCCGCCGTCCGTGTATTCCTTTGTTCCGTTCTTCCGGACCACGCGCCATCCGCGGAACACCCATCCTTCCGTAATATTCGTCGGGGCGTGCAGGATATGCGTGGGGGTCTGGTCGGCATACAGCTGTGCGGATGTATCTTCCGGATCTGTCCAGTCGGTGATATCTCCGATGACCGCCGTCACGTTCCCCTGGTCGTCCTCCGCGTAGAAATACGGGTTATACTGGATATAGTAGCCGCCGTCCAGGCGCCACAGCGCGCGCAGTTCAATGTTCTCGGTCACCAGGGTGTTGAAATTGAAGGGAGCCGAGGCTACCGTACCGTCCTCGAAAACCTGGTACCATCCCATGAAAATATAATTTTCCGCACCCCGTTTTTCGCGGTATTTCGGCAGGCTGCTGATGTCCGAACTTCCGAAATAGGCAGTCATCCATTCGTCCTTGTCCGTGATCTTGATCGCCTGGCGTTCGGTGAACTGTTCCTCCGGGACATCGCTGTAAAACTCCCAGTATTCGTCAATCTGTGCCTCGGTCAGGTACAGCGCGTTGCGGAGCTTGTTCGGTATAAAGTTTCCGTCATGCTCTTCGCTGATATACTGGGCATTCATGTAGTAATAAACGCCGGTAGCCGGATTCAGGCCGAGCTGGCTGATCTCCGCGTCGTTGGTGGGGAGATAATTGCGCTTCAGGAAGTTGTAGGGGATAATTGTCTCCTTGTAATTCGTCCGGAATCCGGTGGATGCGGCGGTGGAAGTACTTTCGTCCGGACGCCAGTGGTCGATCTCTCCGCCGTTCGGGTCGATCTTTACCACATAACTCAGTTTTTCAAACACCGGATACAGCACCAGGCCGTTATCCGTCATTTTCTCATGGGCAAAGTCGAACGGTTCGCCCGCGCCGGCTTCGTTGGTGTACCAGCCCAGGAAACGGTAGCCTTCCTTCTCCGGATCGTCATATTTTTTTGCGCTGGCCAGAGACTCCTGGTAGTAGTAGGTGTCCGTCTTGCGGTCTTCCGCGTCTTCGTACATGAAGGTCAGCGTATATTGCTTTGGGGTATAGAAGAAATAGATGTGGGATTCAAGCTTGGGCGGATTACCTCCGTCCGGATGCATTTCATCATCATAGCAGCTGTAAACCTGTGTGAAGCCCTCTATTTCCGGACCCAGCTGGAATTTCGGTTCCAGGTTGGAGATAACAGCCACGGGAGATTCATCCTCCGATTCATAGTAGGAATGCGGCAGGATCACGCCCGTTTCAGCAAACGCTATGCTCCATTCAGTCCTTAAGTATACGGAATAATCCGTTCCGGGTTTTGTTTCTGCGTCTTCCGGGATGTCAACCCCATCAACCACTTCTTTCAGGAAATGATATTTCTTGTATCTGTTCTGATTGGAGGCTTCACCGTAATAGGCAACCATGTGGTGGACCTGGTTCTCGTTGATCAGCTGGGTTCCCGTCTGGTCGGCGCAGAGATCGGCGGACATATAGTTGTGTACGCCGTTGATGTCCGGGTTGTTGCCGCTTCCGTTGCCCGGCGCGGCCCGCTTTGTGGAGTTCCGGTAATAGAGGCTGTCATAATGTGCGGTCCAGATATACGGCGTCTTGACTTTTCCGCCTGAGGTGACTGTGTTAAAAGCGAAAGAAGAGTTGACCGGTGAAGGCCAGCGATCGCCGATATATGCGCCGTATTTGGCTTCGATAATGTACAGGTTCCGGTCATTGGGATCGTCCGGGTCCGGAACATAGTCATTTTTGATATTGTCCAGGGTTGTGACGTAATCGGAATCATAGGTCACGTTGTTATAGGTCATGGTTCCGTAGCCGTAGTAGGATGCTGATCCCGTACCTGCGTACCCGAGCAGGGCGGTTACCGCCGCGTCATTGTACATGGCTTCGAGCCAGTTGGTTCTGGGTTCCCTCTGTCTTCCGGCGTTTTTCACGTAGTGGTCACGTCCGATATGGAAAACAAGCTTGAAGATTTTCCGCTTGAAATATACGTTGAAGGTGGTACCGCCCTGCCCGTCAATGACCTTATCCGTATCCGACAGTGTTTCGTTCAGGTCATAGAAGATTTCTTCCCTGGCCTCGATTCGTTCGCTGCTGTTCGGATCCTGTTCCGGGGTTGCGGGTACAGCTCCGACGTCGTCCAGGATATCCCGGCTCACAATTCCGACGTGATAGTCCGCGTCGGTATAAGCCTTCAGGTCCGCCAGCATAACGGTGCTGCCGGACGCAAAGGTCCTCCCCAACCCGGCGGACAGGTCCGATGTGTATACTTCCTTTGCCGCGCTGGCGGTATAATTGGCATCTTCGGCGTTCTCAGTCCAGTAGATGATTGTGATTTTCGTATCGTCCGGTGTCCAGTTGGCACTCAGCTGTAGGCGGACCATGGGATCGAAGAATTTCAGCTGCGGGGTGCCACTGCCGGTATCGATCTCGAAGAGTTTATAGCCCTCCGCGGTAAATACGCCGTTAAAGTCATTGCTGAACCCGTCCGTACAGACCGTTCCGTCGCCGTCCGTGATTTTGATCGCCTTCGTGGTGATCGTCGCGTCCTGTTCGGTTAAGTTGTTGTCAATGTATTTGACCGTCACAGGCATTGCCGTCTCCAGGTTCAGGATCTCTCCGGTGTGCTCGTCCGTCACCGCCAGGGCATACCATCCCTCAAAGGAATAGCCCCTGCGGGTGGATACGGGAACCTGTTCAAATACGTTCTTGTCGGGGGTCTCTGTCATGCCTGCGGGTATACTGTCCCGGCCCCAGGATTCCAGGAAACGGGAGCCGACGAAGCTTGCGCCGCTGCCGGTGACGCCTGCGAAGAAGTCTGCCCACCGTGCCTGGATAAAAATCGGATACAGGTCGATGTGCGATCCTTCCGCCAGGCCTTCCGCGTCCAGGTATACGCCGTCCCTGCCTGCGTCTTTCATCTCTGCGCCGGTATAGTCCACCGTCTGGATCTGGACCCAGTCCGGATTGCTGTCCGTTCCCCGGTTGTATTCCCATCCCGTAAAGATCAGGTGGACCGAGTCCGTCGTCATCGACCGGATATCGCTGATCTTCACGTCTTCGCTGGTCGAGCTGCCCAGCGCGATCATTTTCCGGGTCATCACGTTGCTGGCGCCCTGGACGTTTGCCCCCCGCGGGTGCAGCATGAAGTTGACGAAATTGTAGTTTTCATAGAGAGGCGCAAGGAACACGTGGACGTTGCCGTCCCCGTCCACTTCCCCGCTGCCGGAGGCGTCGCCCAGGCTCCAGTGGACCTCAGTACCGATTTCGATATTGCTTTCCGTAATGCTGATCGGCGTCTCAAATGTGATGCCCTTTGGCATCGCGGGCCACTGGTAGTACAGTTTGGAGTCGGAAGTTCCGATTCCGTATTCATCCGTGGTTCCGCTGATCACATACGGATCCACCACATACCAGCCGTAGAAGAATTTGCTTGCCTCGTTTCCGGGGTCCGTGATCAGTTCCAGGGACTCCCCGTCCTTCAGTATCTGGGTCTTCTGGTCGTCTCCGGCCTTGTTCCGGAAGGTATATGCCTCGCCCGCGTAGTAGGCGCTGGCGTTTCCGCTGTTGTGTTCTTCGATGTCCTGGTTGCTGATGAAGTGGAATTCCACGCGCGGCGTGACGACCGTTCCGTCTTCATGGTCGATGACCGTATAGACCGAGAAGCCGGTCGCTTCAAAGATGATGGCGTCCCCTTCGATCCGGAAATTGGTAATCTCTTCAGCGGTCCCATCATCCCGGATATGCCGCAGCTCCAGTGTCCGGCCTTCGGCCTGTGCCAGGGCGATTTCCTCGTCCCGGATCGTTACGGTGATCGGTCCCTTTTCCGGCTGCACTTTCTCCCCGCCGTCCAGGATGGAGATATCGTATGCCGCGATGGTCTTTCCTTCCGCCGGGTCTGCCGGATATGCGTCTGTAACGTCCTCTGCTGTGGCCGATGCGTTCTTCGGCATCATGCCGTCCAGGGCCACGTTCTCCATGTCCATCTCCAGGTGCCGGTATCCGGTGTCCTTCACCAGCGCCCAGCTGTTCATATCGCCCAGGTTGAACCGCAGGTTCCCGTACGGCGCAAGGTTCTCCTGTACGATACCGCCCAGCGCGTTTCCGTTCACGGCGTACAGGGTAAGGCTCTCCGCTTTTCCCAGTTCCGGCACTCCGGTCATCCGCAGTACCGTCCACAGGTCAGCGTCCTGCGGCAGGGCACACGTTTCCAGGACTTCCAGTCCTTCCGTCACGTCTGTCAGCGCAACGGTACTGGGTCCGATCGTCCTGTCTGCTGTTTTTCCGTAGAAGTTGGTCTCCGCCAGGCCCGTCCGCATGGACGCGATCTGCCTGGCCCGGGAGGTAAAGGTGAACAGCGAGAAGCTGTCCGTGACAAAGGTCACCGTTCCGCCGTCGTTCGTGCTCTCCAGCGTCACCGGACCGTCCTTCGTCATATGGACGACTTCCACGTCCTGTCCTGCTTCGATTCCGGGCAGCGTCACCGCCACGGTGACCGCCGTGCCTTCCTCCGGCTCGATCTCTTCGCCGTCCGCGAAGAGGGAGATATCCAGTGTTTTCCGGTAGAGGATCAGCTCCGGCGCTTCCTCGCCGTCGCTCCAGGAAACCAGCGAAGGAATGCTTACCCGTGTTTCCGCCGGGGCCGCTTTTGCGTTCCGGCTGCCGGAAAGCATCTTCATGGACTTCTTCGCATTCTTCTGCGGCGCGATGCTGTCCGCGGCCGGTGCGGCACTCTCCCCGTCCGCTTCCGTCACGACCAGTTCCGTGCCTTCCGGGATCCCCGCGTCCGACAGGAAGGACAGTACCACCAGGTACGGCGCGTCCTCCGAGGAAAGGGTGACTTCGGTCGGTTCTTCGGGTTCGTCTTCAGTTTCCTCTTCAGGATTTACTTCGGTCTCTTCCCCGTTTTCGTCCTCAGCTTCTTCGGGGTTTTCCTCGGTTTCTTCACCGGGTTCTGTGTTCCCGTCTTCAGAGCCTTCTTCCGGCTCTTCCCCGATTTCGTCCTCAGTTCCCTCTTCGGGGTTCTCTCCGGTTTCTTCCCCGGGTTCTTCGTTCCCGTCTTCGGAGCCTTCTTCCGGCTCTTCCGCCGGTTCACCGGTCGGTTCCCCTTCCGGGTCGTCCGTCAGTCCTTCTTCCGGCTCTCCGGCGGGTTCTGCCGGATCCTCATCCGGTTCCGCTGCCGGTTCCTGTTCCGGTTCTTCTTCCGACGTTTCCGCGGGAACTTCTGCCGGTCCGGCGATCGGGTCTGCGACCTCCTCCACCGTCAGCTCTGCCGCCGGTTCTTCCTTCAGCTCGAAGCCGACCACCGGCACCGGATGCGTTCCGGTTTTCCGGACAGTCGGGTCCGCTTCCAGTTCCGCGGCCAGCTGCTGCGCTTCCTCTTCTGTCAGGGCATTCACGGAGGACGCCTGGATATAGCCGGTCAGCAGGCTGCTTCCGGCGGCTTTTGCATCTTCGGTATCGAATGTAACCTGCAGCCAGTCCTGCTCCGGGTCCGTGGCCTTCTGCGCGGAAACAGCCCATGCTGTCGCGTAGCCGATAAAGGTCCCCTTCTCGGCCGTCTGGTAGATATCCGTATACGCTGTGGTTTTGCTTTTGATCAGGACATATCCGCTCTCAAAATGGACCGGTTCCTCTTTTTCTTCCGGAACGGGTTCCGGTGCCTTTGTCTTTTCGGGCTTGGCGGTTGCTTTCGGCTTTTCCGTTTCGGAGGGTGCCGCCGGCGTCTCGCTGGCTTCCGGTTTGTCGGATTCTGCGGGCGCTTCTGTTTCCGCCGGCTCTGCCGGTTCTCCGGGTTCTTCCGGATCTGTCGGTTCAGCAGGCTCCTCCGGTGTTTCGGGCTCTTCCGGTTTCTCCGGCTGTACGGGTTCTTCCGGTTCCTCCGGCTGTGCGGGTTCCGCCGGTGCCGCGGGTTCAGCGGGCGTTTCCGGTTCTGCAGGCGCAGCAGGCTGTGCAGGCGCTTCCGGCGCCGCCGGCTCGGAAGGCTGTTCAGGTTCTTCCGCGGGCTTTTCTTCCGCGGGCTCTTCCGCTTCCTCGTTCGTTTCCGGCGCGGGTTCCGGTTCCGGTTCCGTGGCCGGATAGCAATCGTCCGTATGGACGTGTTCCTCTTTGCCGCATGTCAGCACATCTTCCTGCCGGCATTCCTCTGTATGCCTGTGTTCTTCCAGACCGCAGACCGGAGCTGTGCTTCCGGCTCCCTCCGCAGCCGCGGGAACGGGTATGCTGCTGAAGAGCATGACAAAAGCAGCGCACAGCGCATAGAATCTCCGCAGCACGTGATCCTTCATGCTCTCCCCCCCTTTCCCGTCAATGGTTACACAGAGGTTTCGGTAAAATGTACATGTATCCAACTACAAATTGTATCATCAACTGCGGAGAATTACAACAAATTTTTAACATTTTCCGGCAGTAATAATGGAATTAATTGGTAAAAAGAAGCGCGGACTGTCTTTCCGTGACAGCTCCGCGCTTCCTGTCTTGTTCTGGTATTGACTTTTTAGTTCTTATTTTCGTGATTGTTTCTTTTACACCCTTGCCAATTCTTTTTTCAGAACAATCTCAAATTGGCAGTTCGCCTCCTGCTGCAACACAAATCCCCGCTTTCTACGGATTGCAGTTCTTGCAGGGAACATATCCCATGTCAATGATCGTCTGTCGTTCTCCGGTATAATCCTTGCGGTTTTTATCTTTCATCTGTTTAACGCTTTTGCAGCTGGGATAATGAAATTTATGTGTATTGGTATTCAGTACATAATGCTGCCCCTTTGTTTCTTCGCTTTCTGACCCGGTTGCCGCTTCACCGAGAAAAAGGGGCGAATCCTCCGCCAGTTCCATATACTGGTCGATAAGGTCTGTATATTCCGGATCCTTTGACAGTGCTGTCAGGTCCGAGACTGTCAACTGCTCAAAATTGTTTTCTTTGAGATATCCGTCCCGGGCTTCCCCCTGGTCATCCAAGTATACAATATGATACCAGTAATAGGATGATTCGAGTTTTGAAAAGTCCAACGCGCATAATTGCCCCGGAAGCAATAAATCTGTCTTGTTTTTTGATCCAATCCCGTCAAAGACCGGAATAAACTGTCCGTCTTTGCTGCAGGTTGTTCCAAATGGAACCGCTTGATCCAGCGGCGAATCGGAAAGCGCAGGAATTGCCGAAAGGAAAACAGCGAATACCAGTACACCAAGTACAATACGTATAGCCTTTTTCATCTATCAGTCACCTATTAATCGAACGCAGCATTTGTTTTGTGTTTTTGTTAGGCCCTGGCCATCCACAGTCCATGCAGGTTGCAGTATTCATATGCCGCAATCACCGGCTCCGTCACTGCGAAGGAAGCTTCCGGCACGTCACCCGGTTTCAGCTCATGCTTCTGGTAGCCCGTGGCAGTCTCCAGGATAATCCATTCGATGTAATGGGCCTCCAGCATGGGATGGGCCACGGAGCCCACCTTCACCGTCACATGGTCGCCGGTATGCTCGATCACCGGGACGTGTTTTTCGTAGGCGCCGTCAGTGGTGTTGGGGGTGATCTCCTCCCCGGGGAGGTTGTCACCGAAGACGATTTTGTCGTTGAGTTTGTAGAATTTCATGGTTTCCTTCCTTTCTTCTGGATACAGATTGTCGTTTCAGCTCCTGACCTTTCCTTCCGCAACAGCCTTCAGGTGTTCCCCGTAGGGGCTCTTGCCGTAGGCTTTTGCGGATTCAAGAAGTTTTTCCTTTCCGATAAACCCGTTCACATAGCCTCCAAATGAATCATAATCACTGTAAAATAGATTCTTTTCGACAATTATAGTATCAATGTTGTTCCTTTACGCCTTTAAATAAGGCTATTATCTTATTTCGCTGAACAACCAGTATAAATGCAATAATAGCAAGAACAGCAAAACGAATAATTGTGTGCTTATAAAGAATTGTCATTACGAAAGAACCACAAACAAGTAATAAACCAATCCCAAATATAATTTTCCAGTCGTACACGCAATACCCATCTAGATATTTTTCACAGACCTTGCGCATAAAGAGATAATGGAGCACGCCAAAGAGAATGTAGCATACCAGAGTTGTGTATCCTGCAGCAATATACCCAAAGATAGGGATAAAAATCGCATTAAGAATTATGTTCAGCACAGCTCCACCACAAGACCCAATTGCAATCCATTTCGTTTTTTTATAAAAGAACTGAAATGAAGCAAAAAGATCATACATAAATGTAAAGAATACACTCGCAGTAACAGGCGGAATAACCCATAGAGCTTCAGCATAGCTAGAAGGCGCCAGAATTGACAAAGCTTCTGGAGCTATTGCCATTACCATAAAATTCAACACCGCGATTATAGCTGTGATTCTATACGAAACTGAACCTATCCGTTCAAGATTCTTGTTTTTAATAGATCTGTATATCCACGGATCTAGTGATTGTGCTACAGCAGTATTAAAAATGGTCATAATAGCAGCTATAGTATATGCGATGCTATAATATCCCACTTCAGCATTTCCAACGATCGAACCAATCATTATTCGATCAGATTGGTTTAGTATCGTCTTTGATAAATAATGCGGTATCAAGGGAATACAAAAACTTAAAGCATATTTCCAATACTTCCGGTCATAAAATTTTTTACCTCTTATAAAAATACTTATGGCAATCCATATGAATAGAATGAAATTTGAAATAGCAACGCCTGTAATTCTTGCTTCAACCTGCATATTGACGGGTGCTTTTATAACTGCAATTACCGCCAACAAAGGTCTAAGGAAAGTAAAACCAATAGTGAGTAAAACGATACCCACGTATTGATATTGAACACGTTTATTGTTAGTCCAGAATTGGCATGCCGTTATCAGGAGGAGGTCAATAGCCATCATTAAAAACTCATAATCTGATAGCCCTGTCCATTTTATAATATGTCGTCTAAATAGCAGATAGACAAGCGTAAAGCTAACTAGGAGAGTAATAACAAGCCCATATAATGATGATGTCAAAACTTTTTGTTCATTCTTATCCTCAGTAACGACCAACTCTCTTGTATAGCAGTTTCCAGAAATACTCAATGTTGCAATAACTGAGATTATTGAATACCACGATGAATATATATTATATCTGCCATATTCACTATCCACCATAATGCGAGTGAATATTGGCGTCGTTATCATTCCAATGCCTTTTTGAATAAAGCTGCATATCAAAAACCAGAAGGCCATTTTAACGGGCAAACTCATATTTCTGTATTTTTCAAAATATCGCTCAAACATGAGATCACCACCTTTCCAATTACCAATTCATCGCTATTACATTATGATCCAACAAATTATTAAAAACAGATTCATTAAATGCAAAGGATGTTATATGTGCAACCATTTCGGTTTTTATTGGTTATGTATTTTATTATTCCAATTGATCCAAAGTGTTCTTAATCATTACAGACGGCATGAGGTAACGATTATAATAGTCCTGATTATTTCTTTTCATTTCATAAATCAAAACCGGATCTGACATTAATTTCTCAACACATTCACAACATTCTTCTTCATTTGAAAATGGCAAATAATTAGCACCTTCATCAAATGAACCAGGCACCTCATACACCATCTTTTCGTTTATAATTGCTTTACTTGCCGCAACATATTCAGCAGTTTTCCAACCTGTACTTTGATGTAGTCCAAGTGTTCCTATACAAATATCAGCGTCCCTTAATAGCTTAAGATAATTACTTCTTTCCGTCACTCTCTTTGATACAATTAAGTCGGGCGCGTATTTCATGGCCAAATCAGAAGCTCGTATTCCACCAAGAAAATTATCCTTGTATTGTTTCTTTAGTGCCCGAATAATTCTAATACGTTGCTCGTTTAAAGCTTCAGCATTATTGATATCTAAATCCCACAATCTTGTAAAAAATAAGACCTTAATATCTCTGCTCTTATACTCGGGTTCTGTTTCAAATTTATCCTGTGTAAAGTATGAATTAGGTTTATCGCCTCTCATGAGGAAAAAGATACGCCGGTATCCACCTCCACGATTATATGGATTATTCTGACATGAAACCAAATAATTCATGCCCAATGGGCGCATCTTTGCTACTTCATCTAAGGTGAATGTATCCGCATTCCTTATTGTAGAAAAGCTTCTCTTGAAATAATAATCAGAAGCACCCAGCAGGTAACGCATTCCCTCGATGTTTTGATACCCATCCATTACGTCATAGGTAATAGTTTTTCCCTCATACTCAACTTGAACCGCTGCCATATTGTTTGTATAACTCGACACTTGTTGATCTCTAAAAACCTCAATTTCTATTCTTCCTTGATCTGCAAGCTTCAAAAAACCTGTTAAGACTTGGCTACAATGGCTCCAATTTGAAATGATATGAACAATGGCTTTTGACATATTACATACTCCCCATTCTTTTGAGTGCAATAATAGTCCTTTCGATACCAGTTTCGATATCATAAAGCGGTTTCCATCCGAGAATTTTTATTTTATTACCGTTTAAGAGTGCTTTAGTTGCTTTACTATAACCAGAAGCTTCTGTACTGTCTGGTATCTCAAATATCACTTTCGAGGTTGAAAATTCTGCAATAAGTGTGGCTAGATTTTTTAATGTTATATTTGATGCTTCGTCAGCAATATTATATGCTTCTCCATCTACTCCTTTTAACAAGATCGTCAATAATCCGGATATTGCATCCGCCATGTATGTAAATGAATAGTATTGTGATCCATCTGATTTTAGGACAATATCCTCTCCTGCCACTCCCTTTTTGATGAACTGGCTTATGGCCTTTGAGTCAGATAACAGCATTGTTGGCCCATATGATCTTGTGAAACGTGGAATTATAATGTTCAAACCTTTTTGAGTCCTATAAGCCTGACACAGCGCCTCTCCACAACGTTTGCTTTCTGGGTAGCCTGCCCTCAAAGAGTTTGGGTTGATATAACCACAGTAGTTTTCGTCAAACAGCTCTGCATCCCCACGGTTCTCCCCATATATTTCATTTGAGGATGCGAATGCGAAACGAACAGCTTTATGTGCCACTGCAAATTCAAGCATGTTCTGTAATCCTATAATATTCGTCATTATCGTTCCAATAGGATCAGTTGCATATTGCAATGGATGGGTGTTCGAAGCAAGATGAAGAACATAATCAATAGTTCCAAGATCCTCTCGGACAAAAGCCCTGTTCACATCATATGGTAGAAAAACAATATGCTCATCACTCCACCATCTTGAGAACCGTTTAGCCGCTTTCGCCTCATTTCGCCCCAAAGCAAAAATGGAACAATCTAATCCTCTTGCATTATTCCACATTAATACGTCAACTAAAAAGCTGCCTAATAAACCAGTAGCCCCGGATATAAGAACTGATTTATTATTTAGTTTTTCCCACGGAAGATTAGAGTTGGCTATTAAATTAACATCTTCTAAGTATAGTTCACTATCGTAAAGAGACATGTTGCACTCCTTATTTCAACCAATTGTCTTTATCTGATTTCAGATAGGCTTTGAACATCTCAAGATCATCTTTTGTAGTAAGCTTTATATTTTTATCTGACCCTGCGGCAAAATAGAGTCTTTCTCCTAGTTCAACCATCATTGTATTTGTATATGAGGAACCATAAATTCCAATTTCCTCAGAAAACGCCTTTTTATAGGCCCAAAGTAACTTGGCAAATCTATATGCTTGAGGTGTTGATACACGCCGCAATGTCTCCCGTGGAATATACTTCACAGTGCTTAATTCATCATCTACGACAAAGATTTGTTCATTATAAGGGAGAGATGTAACGGCATTTCCATACTGTTTTGCTTTGAGAATAACATCGGTCAAAACTGTTTCATCCACAAGCGGGCGAATGCCGTCATGAATAATAATGATATCATCATCAGAACACTTTCCTTCAAGGCTATATACACCATTTCGTATTGACTCTTGACCAGTGCTTCCACCAGAAACAATCCATTTAAGCTTTGAGATATTAAACTGCTTAGCATATGCCCAAAGGACGTCATGCCATCCATCAATACACACAACTTCAATCACATCAATTTGAGGATGCTTCTGAAAACCCTCTAGAGTATATAGAAGAATCGGTTTGTCATAGACGTTAATAAATTGCTTAGGGATATCCTGACCCATACGTGAGCCAGAACCGCCAGCGATAATAATTGCAACATTCATTTTTTTCTCTCCAAGTTTGTTTGAAATTGTACTTTTGCTATGTGGCATTCTGAAAACATAAAGCTTGAGACCATATCAATAACTGGTTCATCCTGGTTTACTTTTTCACCTATGGCTTTATCTCCATATAATGAGACATGTTCTAGGTTGTATATTTTCAGACGTGATACAGCAAAAAAACGAGCGAAGCTATCGAGCATTACTTCTCAACCGGTTCTTCAATTCCTAATCTTTTCGTAAACCCTATTCCTATTCATTGGTAGGTAACTTTTGAATAAACTGAACTTCTTCGAAATAACTCATGCTTGCCTCTTGCTCACTTAACGGGGGCAATTTCATGAAGTCTCCATAAATATGTGCTAAATAATCCCTTATTTTTTCCGGTGCAAAATACTCTCGGTGTTCAAACTCCACTAACTGTGGATTCCCAAAAAAATCGAGCGGAACACATTCTGTCATATATGGGTATTTCCCAGCCATTGAACACACATAGTTTGTTTTTTGATTGTCATACTTTTGCATCTCATCGTCTAGCAATTTATTGAGAGAATCAAGTGAGATAAAGAAGAGTATCGCTCTCCTTGCCTCTTTCACAAGTTTCTTTAATACAGACTGATCATAGCAAGTAGCAAGCTTATGAATCTGTAACATTTTTATTCTTTTAATCCGCTTTCCATGCTTAATCTGTAGCTGCTTATTATCTGGAGAATTATCCAGGGGCAGTACATCAACAAAAACGCCAAAATCAATTTCTCTAGAATTGTATTTATCGAAAACAGTCTTTAAAGATGTTCCTTTTATGCTAACTAATGCATGTGGTCGTGTGAAATTTTTGGTATTATGATAATCCCAGTATTTATATTTGGGGTCTAATTCTATTTCGCAAATTCGTTTGAATTCAGAATAATCGCTTCGCAACATGGCAATATCTATATCTATATCCCAAGGAATGAAGCCTTGATGACGAACTGCACCAATTCCCGTACCACCGACAAGATAGTATCGGATATTATGTTTCACACAAATCCTATGGATCTCGTCCATTATCTCTAATTGTGCCTTTTGAAGTGCAACAATTTGTTCTTTGTTCATTCTCTTACACCCTCTCTTAATCTCTGATGCTATTACCCCTTTGAGGTTATCTTTCATCTACAGACATGCTATTCTCAATCTCTTCTTTTTGTTTCCGCGAATAGCAGATCACCAACGTCATCAATGGAATGATATAATACATTACATCACTTGCACTTGCTGATAGTCCAATTGAAGTAATTAGAAATCCCCAAACAAACAACATTAGAGAATTATCAAATAGAGAATATATAATTCCTTTTTTATAAAACAAAGGCAAAGATACGAAAAATAACCCCACAATTCCAACATCACAAATCAATTCAAGGTAAAGATTATGAGTGGCAGCTCCACTTCCTGTCAAAGATCTCAAAACGTTAACTGAGTTGGCAAATCCAGTACCAAATAGAATAATAAACGGATCATCTCTTAAAATATTTAAATACATGTCCCATTTTTCTAGTCTGCCAGTGAAGAGATCAACATCTGAACGCATTGATATCGTTGGAAGTATTAACTTGTTCAATAAAAAATAAAGGGCAAATGAACCAACACAAATGAGCAAAAAGAGAGAAAGGATTTTTTTGCCTACGGTTTTCCCTTCCATAGAAATATACCAAAGCAAAATCATGACCACGCCTGCAAGCGCGAAAACGTATGCTTTGGATATTGATCTCATTCCATTTATTGCAAGTACAATAGACAAAATCGTTGAAATCGTAAATGTCTTATACTCCTTATTTTTTATATACCTAATAGACAGTGCTGACATAAAACCAACGCCAACAATGATTAATTGCCCGAAATAATTTGGATCACCATTTAACGCACAGAACCTACCCACCCTGTCAAGGATTAATTGTTTATCTCTTAAGATATAATATGGTAACTGCGGGAATACATTTACAATGTATATATCAATCACTAACGATAAAGAATATATCCATGCACATCTTTCATACGTTGTGACTGGATTGGTATTTGAATCGAATAAGTCACAAGTAATCGCTGAAAAGATTATCATTAGCGAAATTGATATCACATTACTAATCTGTTGGTTATACCTTAGTGCAGCAATCAATTGTAAAATAGCTATCGAGATGATTGATACACCCAACCTTCTGCTTATCCTAAAACTTTTTTTGGATAAGCACTCCAAAATGAAGCATGCGTATAATAATACAGCTATTGAAGGAGTACCTGCAGAAATTTTTGTCATTGCTTGAAATGGTAAACCCGAGATAAGTACATAAAACTTATAGTAGATATCCTTTTCTAGAAAATACCAAATAATATATAAGGAGCAAATGATCAATCCGCCTGAATATTGCCAATAATTAAACAGTACAAGCTCCAATCCCCAAAATATCACTTGAAAGATTAGAAACCTTATAAACTTGTTTCTCTCTTCATTCATAACTTATTCATCCTTCATAAAGCGCCATATAGCCAGCCGAGCAACGATTCACATTCCATTCCTCGGCGGTTTTTCTCGCTTCGATCGAATAACTGCTATATAAGTTCTTATTATCGCAAATACTCATTATTGACTTCTTTAACGCCTCAATATCATCAACAGGAATTAATAACCCATTAATACCGTCATGTACTATATCTTTCGTTCCTCCAGCATTAGTTGCAATAACAGGAAGTCCACTCGACATCGCTTCAAGAATTGATAAGGGTAATCCTTCTGTCTTTGAAGATGAAATATAAACATCTGAGCTCAAAAGATACTCACTGACATTAGACTTTTTACCAACCATTTTAATAAAATCATTGGCACTTCTATTATTAATTAATTCTTGAATCTTATCTCTGTCTTGTCCGTCACCAACTAATGTTAATACTACATGATACCCAGCTTTTCTCAAATCGCATACAGCATTTATAGTCATCTGCTGGTTCTTAATCCAATATAAAGATGCAACTGTTATAAGCCTTAATTCTTCCCCTGCTTCTGTTTTTTCGCGCATCAAATAACGTTCTGTATCTACGCCGTTGTTGACCACAGGAATTTTGGCCTCTGGAAGATTAAAGTCATTAACGATTGTCTCTTTTACGGTTGGACATATCGCAACAGGAGTAAACCTAAATAAAGTGAAAGCCAACTTATATACCAATTTTTTGAATCTATTTCCATAATGCAAGAGCTTCGCTTCATTATGAACCGTATAAATACGTTTTCTTATATTGAATAGCATGCATGTAAGCATAATATGTAAAACAGAACCAGTGTTTGCATGCACTACATCTGGTTTTGCTTTATGAAAATATAAAAACTGCTTCTTAAGCATCACGAAATAGTTAGTTCCAGAAAGATCAATAACTTCAATTCCAGATGAAACTGCATCACGTTTAAATGAACTTTCAACGCTATTTCTTGTTTCAGCAATAGAGACTTTATAGCGTGTCTTATCAATTCTCTTCGCAAGATCAACTGCAAATCTTTCAGAACCACCTGTTGCCAAACTGGGTACACAGAGTAATACACTCTTCATCGATCATTATTCCTCTAATCACTTGGTAGATATAATATATTACCTGACAGCATTATCCCTCTCCGCTAATCTTATCGCAGGAACACCGCCCACGATAGTATTATCCGGAACATCTCTTATCACAACTGCTCCAGCAGCAACCACCGCGCCTTTTCCAATAGTCACTCCTTTTAGTACTGTCGCATTCGCTCCGATCCATGCTTTCTCTTTGATAACTATTGGCTTTAAGATAAATGCATCTTTTTTATCCTGATATAAGCCCAAATTATGGTCATGGTCATATATTGCAACTCCTGGCCCTATCGTCACACCGCTTTCAATTATTATGTCAGCCATCGACACAATAGTTGTATTGCGATTAATAAACGCGTTACTAATTTTTATCTCTCCACCAACTGATTCAAGTAAAGTTCCGTCTTCAATAGTACATCTTCCACTTATAACAATTTTCCCTTTTCTAAAGGCACGTAGCTTTGCATCTGGCGATATATTCTGAACTAGTGTGCAATTAACGCTACCGAATGAAATCAGTCTCTTTATTGGTATTCGAATAAAGTTATATATGATTCTAGTCCCGTAGAATATTTTGCGACGCATTTACAACCCTCCGGCAAACATCCGTCATCTGCTTCAGAAAGCTTTCCAGACTATATTTCATTCCATCTCTCCAGTTATGAAGCATAATAGAATATATTTTTTCTGAACCACATAATTCTTGTATTGCTGATGTAAGACTCTCAACATCACCAGGTTCAATCATAATTCCGTTTTCCTTAGTGAAAAACTCAGGAATGGCACCAACATTCGTAGTAATAATGGAGCATCCTGTAGCCATAGCTTCAGGAATTACAATAGGAAACCCTTCACCATAAGATGGTAATACTAAAATATCTGCCGCCTTTAGTTGCGCCATCTTTACTTGTCCTTCGACATATCCAAGTAGTTCAACAGATTGTAGATTTTTTTGAGTGATCATCGAATCTATTTTCTTTTGGATCTCTGCCTCTTTTGCCTCCCCACCTACATGTAGCGATATGGTATCTTTCAATTCAGAAATTGCTAATAATAAATCAATTATGCCCTTTCTACTATCTAACGATCCAAGGAAAATGATATCTTTACTCTTCTTCTTTTTTGATATTTCTATTTTTTCCTTAATCTCATTCTCTGTCATTTCGATTGTATGAAAATTATATATTACACTTATCCTATTTGAATCCAGTCCCAGTTCAATCATTTTCTCTTTTAGCGCCGCAGACAATAAGACAATATGATCAATTCTTTTCTTAAAAATGTTCAAAACAAGCCTGCGCAATACTTTATTAGTAGGAAGAATGTCCGCAATTTCCGCATAATGAATATGAAGTATAACTTTACTTGTTTTTTTTCTATTAGCAATTACGATGTTAAATACATCTTTAATCAAACCTTTTCCGCGTGACGTATTAAAATAAATGATTTGAGGGGCATTCTTTTTAATTGAAAGGCTTAGCTTATGCATATTCACAAGTGCATTCTTAATATTATTTATATTCACTCTCCCCGTTCCGTTATTTGTACGCTGAATATCACAGGTATCAAAAGGTACTATATCCAAACCCATCTTTTCAAGTGAAGGATAATTCAGTATAGAGTTCATGATATACGCTATTCCACCTTTAAAGCGCCCTTTAGGATCAATCGGGCCAACAAGTAACATCTTAAGCATATCCATTTTGTCTATCTGCTCCTGGTAATAATCTCTTTATATAAACTACTATTATCTGTTCTCTTAAAACAATTCAGAAAATAATTAGTCGTAGAAATACTTACAGCCCCATCTCGAATCTGCTTTATTGCTCTCATTATTTCTGCTGCATCTTCGGCTTCTGTAATTGGGCACCCTGTTTTTTTATGCATTAGTTGTCCGAATTTGCTGTTTTTTCCTATGGCAAAAATAATAGGTTTGCTGCAAGCCAGACAAGTCGCTGTCTTACTCGGTAAAGCTGTCTTGTACACATTCTTAACAAGCGGTATCACATTAACATCGGCGGCAGAGTAAATTGCAGGGGCAAACTCTGGCGGTTGCATAGGCCAAAAACTTATATTTGTTATTCCATATGCTTTAGCTCTCGCTTCTAGCTTATCCTTATAGACACCATTGCCGATAATGTGGAGCCAAACATCATTATCACCTTTCATCAGCCTTGCTGCTTCAATGAGAATATCTACATTTTGCATTACACCAATGTTCCCAGCATATACAACATTAAAGTAGTGTTTATCAAACAACCGTTCTGGAACAGACATATCAAGCTTTTTTGGGTTATATGGCTCATCTTGATAACTCCAGTTATAGATGACCTCTATTTTTTTGTCTGGCGTTCCGTCTTGAACTAGTGTTTCCTTCATGTCTTCTGAAATTGTAATTATATGATCGACAATCTTGTATCCCCGCCGCTGAAGGGCCGCCATAACTTTAAAGACAAATCCATTTCTCTTTATATTTCCACTGTAGCCAGCATTATAGGGAAAAATATCTTGTACATTCAACGTGATATTGGCATGTCGGTTATACTTCCTTGCTAAACGAGCAGATACAATGGCAACATTTGTTGACTGAAGGAACACTGCATCCGAGTTGGCATGTTCCTTAAGTGCTTCTCTACAACTACGATAGTATCTTATCGCTCCAAGATATCTCGCAACAAAATTACCTTTTGAAGGAGCCCTATAGGGTATGCTATCAGTTGTAACACCGAGTTGTGCCAGATCTTCTGGTAGCTTAGGAAGCTGTCCCCCTTGATTCATTTGGACAATATGAACTTGGTTCCCTGCTTTGGCCAATTGCTCGATAATTGCTTTTAACAGATGCTCAGAGGTGGAGTGAATATCGAACCCACTGTTCATCCAGAATAGAACTTTCATTTTTTCCACCTCCATCTCCACAGTTAACCGACTTCTACGAGATCTACTCTCTCGTTAAAATCCCCAATAATCTGTGCGATACTTCCAGATATTTTCTCTGTAATGTAGCTAATGTTTTTCTTCATCTCTATGGACTTTGCAAAGGCAACAATTTCATATCTTATACCTTCCCCGTCCAATTGATAGAAAAACCGCTTGTTCTCTTCTTGGTGCTCATACCGAACTTCAAAGTAATCGGTCTTCCACCAGGGTGCTGGAACATAGATATATCCTTTAGTTCCTGTAATGATTAGTTCGCCCTCTGCTTTTGCACCTTTGGCCACTTTAATAGACGCCACAGCCTTTGGATACACAAAGTCGATCTTAGTAAAGGCATCTATGTTTGCAGTCTTGTCAAGGAACATTGTGGTAAGAATTTTCTGTTTATAATCAGTTCCTAATATTTGAAAAACGGGGAGTAATGCTGCTGGAGCCCAGCCACACATGCTGTTCCATTTCCTTGATAAATCAGTTCCTTCAATTGTTAGCCCATCTCGCAAGCTCGTACAGACTGCATCAACAGATACGACCTTTCCAATCTTGCCTCCCTTTGCAAGAAGGACCAATCGTTCATACGCAGTGGCATACGCGGTCTTGATAGCATCCATCATTATCAATCCACGCTCTTCGGCTATTTTGAAAAGCTCATCGCTCTCTTGTTTAGAAAACGCTATAGGCGATTCACAGAGCACATGTTTTCCGGCAAGCAAGGCTTTTTTTGAATCAACATAGTGCTTTTCCGGCTTCGAAATGATATATACGGCATCTACTCGTTCCAACAGTTGTTCATAGCTCTCCGTATAGAACAAATCCTGCATCTCTGGCTCTGAGGGTCTCACCGATGCGCATATGCCAATCACTTCGACACCATTAACGAATTTAGATTCATTTACAAATTTAGTTTGAAATACAGCAGCTCCCACAAGACCGATTTTTAGTTTCCGCTGTTCTGCCCTCACATCTGAACTGGATATACCTTCTGTGCGTGGTAAATAGACCACTTTGCAATACTCGTTCAGGTAATCAAAATAGCCCTCCCAGTCAGATCCAACGGTAAAAATATTCACACCAAGGCGGCGAATATCATCGATTTTTTGCCCTTCATACTCCTCGACAATGATTTCATCGGCGATGCCAGTATCTTTAACCGCTTTAATACGCTCCATAAGGGTTTGCTGATTATTGATCTTTCCTCTAGTCTTATCATAATCATCCGAGGTAATGCCAACAATCAGATAATCCCCCAGAGCTTTGGCACGCTCAAGAAGCCGTATATGTCCATAATGAAGCAAATCATATGTGCCGTATGTAATTACCTTTATCATAAATAAATCTCCCTGGTCGGATACAGCGTTATTTATAGCATTCCTCTTCTTTGCATATCCTTTAATGCATTGATTAGTGTTGTATTATCATCATGAGAAAGATGACCAATATGACCAACTCTGAAGATAGTATTCTTCATATCTCCACCATTAGGACAAATCCAAATGCTATATTCATCCTTCAAAACTTCAAAGATCTTATATGCATCAGCCCTTACCGGATGCACCGGAGTAACACCGTTGGCGGGTGACTCGGAAACAAACTCAAAAGGAAGCTCCTTGATCTTGTTTCGAAAATCCTCTGCTTGATCAGCAACACGAGCGATCTCAGCATCGGCTCCACCAGCCGCTTCAATCTCCTTCAATCTTGTGTTGATCTGACGAAGGATACCAACAGCAGGAGTAAACGGGGTCTGACCTCTCTCCATATTCTTCAGGACGTCAGCGAGATTGAAATACATGGATTTCACCTTACGGGTAGTAACTCTTTCAACTGCTCTCGGTGCTAAAACTATAATCGAGATCCCAGGAGGACAAGCAAGAACTTTCTGAGAGCCGGTAATCATTACATCCGCTCCGCAGTGCGTCATATCAAATGGATCGGCAAGGAACGATGACACACAATCGCAGATATAAAAGATTTGATTCTTTCTGCAGAACTCACCAATCATTTCTGCATCATAGAGAACTCCCGTTGATGTCTCATCGATGTTAACCAAAAGTCCCGTAAAGTTCTGGCCATCAAATTCGTAAAGGCGCTCTTTTGTAAGTTTCTGGCCATGGTTTAGCTTCAACACAGTATGCGGTATCTCATGTATTTCGCATAGCTCAACAAAACGATGACCGAAGCTACCGCCTTCAATGACCAGTACCTTATCAGAATCATCGAAGCAATTCATTACGATCGCTTCCATCGAACCAGTGGAAGAATTCGTCATGAAAGCAACACGAGAGCCTACAGGAGCCTTAGCAAACTTCAGCATCAACTGCTCGTTCTCAAACATAATGTTTGAAAATTCTGGTGTTCTGAAATAAGGAACCTGTTCTCCACCGACTGCACGAACTTCATTACTGCACATCACTGGTCCGACTGTAAAATTAAGCATTTCTTTTATCTCCGTTCATAAACCTCTGCTTCAAATTCCAAAGAGCTACTTTCTGTCTGTTGCCCCAAGCATATTTCTGCCAGAGAAGCTTTAATGTTGGTCGCTTTGCCCATTTACGATTTATCTCAGTAAAGCTCATATCTGATTCCAAATCAGACATAAAAGCTTCTCGCAGAAGATTATCATCAATATGCTTTCTCATAGGGCTTTGATATTTAAGAGCATCTTCAAATGCCAACTCATGCCCATACATATATTGCTCTGCAGCTTTTAATACCTCAGTTCCCTTTTCGGTATTTCCAATCGCAAGCGAGGATCCGCCATTTTCACCATACAGTTCCGGGCAGTAAAGGTGTACACCCCAAAGGTCTCCTAATGTTATATCCGCCGTTCTGCCTTGTTCCGCAAACGGGCACTTATAACAAGACGGTCTGCTCATTAAATGATTTAACCAGATTGACCAGAAAGGATTAAACCAACGATCTATTTTTAAAACTTTTTTATTCATCAGCTGAATCCTCATAATTTCGAAGTCCCATTTCCCGGAGTACCCCCCCCCGAGATATGTCAGACTTCATTACCTGAAAATCCCACTTACCGTGGCCGAACAGTGATCTACCTTTATAACGATAGTCTAGAGAGGCAATTCTGGACCCATATTTGGCCTCCATAGCATCGTCCATTTTCCGAACATAAAGGGGGCTCGGAACACCTTCACACACCACTTCAATAGTCAGAAGATTCTCTATACTATGAAAGTTCACTGCCGTCAGATATGCGTACAACCCCGCAATTTGACATGGCGTCCCCGAAAACAGAACTTTCTTCCCGTCAGCAAGAAACTTTTTTACTTTTTTGTAGCTTCCACCAATAATGCTCTGTGAGTACTTTGATTTTCTAAATTTCTGAAGCTCATGTTTATCAGTTATGTAACTATGAAAGACAAGCAAGCCTTTTGCTTCAGCGCCGAATATTACATAATCCTTATCACAAAACGCTTCAACCACAGCCGAGAAAGCACCACCTGATGTGCTTTCAAAGCGGGCAGTCGGGTTTTTGCTATACCCACCGAAGACATATTTATTACTTCTATATTTTTCTGGCATAGCAGCATGAGGACATGTCTTCCGGCAAAGGTTACAATGAATACAAACAGTTTCATCAATAACCGGATATCTGAATCCTTCTTTATCTTCTTGCATCGTGATCGCTTGCTTTGGACATATCTGCTGACATGCCTCGCAACCGAAACATTCTGTGTTTTTCCCTGTATCAAGGAACATTTTATTACCCACCTATCCGAGCAAGTTCAATTCCATCCTTAAGAAATCTTGCGCTTTGACTCGTGCCTCCGCAATTTGCTTGTGTACGGCATTATAATCTATCGGCTCAAATTGTTCCGACCCGTTGATAAGCATCCGATCAGATAGACCAAACAATTCTAGTAATTCAGTAATCTTCGTATCACACTGCTCGCGAGAAAAAATCACAAACGGTCGACGGTACTGAACGCTCATTATCATGCCATGGAAAGAATTCGTGATAATATACTCAGCGTGCTTAACCAGTGAAAGGAACTCCTCTACCCCAGCTTCATAAAACATCAAATGCCCCTTTTCAACGTTTGTCGCTCGAAGGCTAATATCTACAATTTTCCATCCGTTTTCCGATGCCATCTTCTCAGCATATGCTTCCATCCTTGGATTGTAGCGCCGAGCGTACAAAAGAATATATTGCTCCTCCACAATTCTCTCTGCGGCTATAGTGTCATACTCATTTTGAGTAAGTAGTAGCGTCGGATCGACTACCTTCTCGACCGGAACCGTCACATGATCTCTAACGTAAGGGACCATCACTTGCTCACGAAGTCCAAAAGCCTTGAAGTTCTGTAGTAGTTTATTGAGCTTCACATAATCTTCATCACTAAAGTGCGGATCTCCAAAGCTTGGTGCATAAGCAACAGAATTGTCTCTCATGCAGGGATAGTTGGCATAGTATCCGTCATCAAATCCGAACTCATCAGGGCAGAAAATAGTATCACTTCCGCAAATAAAGGAATCAACTTCATCAACAACTGTTTCAAAGTTGGCTGAAGTATATGCTCTATTTGTTCGCACAAAACGTTCATGGTAGAACTTGTCGAATTTTTCGTAATTAACCTGGATCGCAGGCATGGTCAGTTCAACCATTCGTCTCGATTCTTCATCCTTATCCCACATATTTCCAAACGGATTCAAAGGGTCTTTATCTGCCAAAACGTCTGGGCAGTAATCCACAAGTACGGGATGCGCATCAAGCTTTTTCATAGCCTGATGTAACGCCCATGTTTGAAGGGCTGAACCATAATTTGTGAAATTGCAGTATATGTTGTAACTAATTGTGCCGATTCGATTCATTAAATAAGCTCCCTTTTGTTACTTGGAAAATAAGGCTTTGACAGCTTGCTCTGCGGCATTGCCGCCAAATTCTATGAATTTTCTCCGGAACTTCTCTGTATTTCTGCTCTCCTTCTCATAGTCTATAGAGCGAATACGCTCAATGAGTTCGCTCTCTGTTCTGCAAGATTTATTCGGCAGCTCGTCATCCAATTCAAAATAAGTACCACGTTCTTTTAAATAATCATCATAGTCATATGCAAAGCACAAGATAGGACGATTGAGAATGGCGTAGTCGGTAAGCACAGCAGAATAATCAGAAATCAGAATATCTGATGCGATCATCAGATCATTTATCTCCGGATAATCTGATACATCTCTTACAAAGTCATTGAATTCAACATCAAGTACTTTTGTTGTAATATGATGCGCTCGAAATAGAATGATAAAATCATTTCCAAGCTCTCTCTCCATCGTTTTGAAATCGATAGGTGGCTTGATAACATAAGAAGCGCCTCCATCATTACTATCTCTCCATGTCGGAGCGTAAAGTATGACTTTCTTTCCATCGGGCAAACCTAGCTTTTGTTTCATAGCCACAGTATCTGAATCCGTAACACTAAAGAGTAAATCGCTACATGGACGGCCAATTTCAAGGAAGCTTTCCTCTCTTGCTCTGAAGCCACTTTTCATGACTTTCTCATCAAATTTGCTTTGAACACAAATAACATTTACTTTGCTATAATCAAAATCGTGCCTACCCGGACAATCATTTCCACAAAGTTTTATTGCGGTCCCGTGACAAGTGTAAATCCATCTCGTCTTTTTCTTTTTAAACGATAATCCTCTTTGAATATTCGTATTTGAAACCCAATATCCAGCTTTAAGAAGCATTAAAAAATACTTTGGCGTGTCGATCTTAATAGCGGGAATCTTAGGATACTTTGAAGGGTCTTCAAATGCCCACAAGCACTTATACTTTTTATATTCTGCATGTGCCTGCATATACTCATACATAGCTCTTGGGCTATCGTTATACCTGGAACCCATTAATGATATAAACATTACAAGTTCCGGGTCCGTTTTCACGAACAAACCCAAGCATCGAAATGCCGAATTAAATACCACTCGATAAGCCTTCTGAGCCACTTCATTATGTTTCAGCAAATAGCTTATCCTCTGCCGAAATCCCATTGACTTAGCTCCCTCACATTTTTATTGGGTCTAAAGGAAATATATATCCCCTCAAACAACACGAAATGCTCTGGAGGCAAATTCTGTCTCCGGAGCAATATCGTCCACATTACCTTTTCATACTGGCCTGCATTTCAACCAGCTCCTTCTTTATCTCCACACGGGCTCTCGCCCCTCGGTACTCTCCCTTAAGAAGACAAGCCTTAGACATAAGCATTTTCCGTCTATTCCTGCACTTCTTGCCTCAGCCCACCGATGTCCACACGGCTGCTCTGAACACTATGTGTCTATCCCATATCTTTTTGCTTGAAACTATCGACGGTTTTTAGCTCTATCATTAATGTGTCTCTTCTTGCCTGAAACTATCGAAAGCACATAGCACATACCATCGGCTCAATATGTATTTGCTACATTACTCTGCCCTATCCTTAAAGCACTCCACCGAAAGCACACATACTCATAAGCTCCTGGATGAGGCCCATTTTTGTCTAATCTGTCCAATGTTCGCTTTGTTTTTCCAATTTTTCTGTGCGGTTTGCCTCTTTTTCGTAGTCAAGAGCGGTTACCTGACCGACATCGACGCCTTCGGTGCTTTCAGGCAAGAAGAGAATACTTGCTGTGGCAAAGAGGAGTTCCAGATCTGTTAGGAAGCTCATCTGGTTGATGTAGAGGAGATCGAATTCCAGTTTTTCGTAGGGGTCTGTATTGTATTTTCCGTAGACCTGGGCATAGCCGGTGAGGCCGGCTTTCACCTGGAGCCGGAGTCTGAAGTCCGGCATTTCCTTGTAGTACTGTTCTGCGATCTCCGGGCGTTCAGGCCGGGGGCCAACGAAGCTCATATCGCCCTTCAGGATGTTCCAGAGCTGCGGGATCTCGTCCGTGCGGAGTTTCCGGATGATCCTGCCAACCGGTGTGATCCGGTCGTCTTTGTCCCCGGTGCTCAGTCTTGCGGTTCCGTCTTTTTCGGCGTCCACGCGCATGGACCTGAATTTGACGATCTTGAATTCTTTCGCGTTCCTGGTAAGCCGGGTCTGTTTGTAGAAAACAGGACCGCCGTCATACAGTTTCACTGCCAAGGCTGTGACGGCGAAGAAGGGGCTAAGCAAGATGATTCCGATCGCTGAGAAAAGGATATCCCCTGCCCGTTTGAGCATCCGGTAATTGGGATGCAGGACTTTTCTCCTGGCCATAAGGACGGGAGAATCAAAGGTCTGGATATGCTGTGTTCCCTGCATGATGACGTCTCCGACATGCGGGAGGAACATTCCCCGGATATTGTTCTCCTCACAGTACTTCAGCAAGCCGTTCCGGCAGCGGCTGTTCAGCCCTGCGACGAAGACTGCGTCAAACCCTTCCAGTTCGCCCTTAAGCTCCTCAAAGGTGCCGTCAAACTGGAGTTCCTTTTCGATATGGTAAAGCCGTTCCATCGGCTTTCCCGTGATTGTTCCGAAGCGGCGTCTGTCCCTCGTGTTACGGTAGATCAGCAAAGTCTTCTTTGGGGGATTCAGTTTGAAATAGTAACTGTTTCCTGCATATGCGTATAGGCTATCGATTGCGATATAAACAGCCAACAGGATGACAAAAAGAAGCGGACTTCTGAAATTTCTCCACCCGATGGATACCCCCATATAGATGATGATCATGGAGAACAACTGGGACATGATATGTGCAAGGGCTAGGGACCGGATTCTTGTATATCCGAAAAGATTTGCGTTGTAGGTCCCCATAAAGAATGCTACCAGGATGGCGAAGGCAATACCTACATAGTAATTGTACCGGTATCCGGTTTCTGCAATCGTCGGAAATTCATTATATCGGAAAAGCAGCCAGGTTCCGTAAAAGAGACCGACACACAGAATGAAATGTAGGGACTTTATCGCAAACATCTTCTGGCGGGCGATGTTTTCGTATTTTTGCCTTTCAGTCGAACCCAAGGGTTATCTCTCCTGTCATGCTTCCGAAGAGGTGCCTTGCCCTTTTCCTTGGCAGTCTGTCGGAATTATTTCCGTTTCTTTCTGCTGTCTTTGGTAAAAACTTTTATTCCACGGCATGGTCGGAGTAATCATACTTCGTGGTTTTGACGATCTCTCCGGCTTCGTTGTACTCGTATCTGCGGGATACCGCGCCGTCTTCCAGCATGATGGCAAAGCCGTCCGTGTCGAAGTACTTTTCATAGATGACACGATTTTCGATGTCAAACTCCCGGTAGACGATGGCATAGCCTGCCTTACAGCGGACGGGATTACCTTCTGCGTCGTAGTACTTTTCCCGGTTAATGTTGTCCCGGTCGTAGGTGTAGTCCACGCGGCAGTATGTTTCATCCTTGAGGGGCACCGGATTGCCGTCCGCATCGAACCAGCGGACGGAGACGACCTTGTCCTTGCTCAGGACCTGTTCCCGGGTCACAAAGCCTTCCTCACCCACCACAGGATTTCCGGTGTAGTCGAAATAAGTCTCCCGGATGATATCCTGTTCTTCTTCCGTCTGCACTGCCTGGAGTTTCGGTTCCGGGATTGGTGTGGGTGTAGGTGTTGGCGTCGGTGTCGGAGTTGGTGTTGGTGTAGGTGTAGGCGTGGGTGTCGGTGTCGGCGTAGGTGTAGGCGTTGGTGTTGGTGTCGGCGTAGGCGTCGGTGTTGCCGTTGGAGTAGGACTTGGAGTAGGTGTCGGCGTCGGTGTTGGCGTTGTTGTCGGCTTAGGTGTGGGTGTTGCCGTTGCCGTGGGTGTTGGTGTCGGTGTTGACGTTGGCGTCGGCGTTACCGTGGGTGTTGGTGTCGGTGTTGACGTTGGTGTCGGTGTTGACGTTGGCGTCGGCGTTGCCGTCGGTGTTGCTGTAGGTGTTGGAGTCGGCGTCGACGTTGCCGTTGGTGTCGGCGTCGGCGTTGCCGTTGGTGTCGGCGTCGGCGTTGCCGTTGGTGTCGGCGTAGGTGTAGGTGTAGGTGTAGGTGTGGGTGTAGGAGTGGGTGATGGCGTCGGCGTCGGCGTTGGGGTCGGCGTTGGTGTTGGTGTCGGGGTGGGTGTTGCCGTTGCCTTTGGCTGCGGGAGCGGGATGCCCAGGGGGGTTCCGGTGACAGTGGTGAGGGTCAGGAATTCTCCTGAGATGTAGCCCTGGCCCAGCTTTTTGTCATCCACCTTGTACCAGAGGGAGCCGTCTTTGGCGGCTTCCGGGCCGAGGCAGATGAGGACTGTGTCTTCGGGGATCTTGCCGAGGATGCTGGTATAGCCCGCCTTGCGGCGCATGTTGACGTCCGCGGTCGTTTTGACATAGTCCCGGCTGATGCCGTCCTCGTCCGTTTCCGGCAGGTTGTTCCAGTCCATGGTCAGGGAGCGGTCATCCGGGAGGAACTTCGGGGCTCCCTGGTCCGTGACCCATGTGTTCATGGAGTCCCGGAGGCGGTTGTCCTCGTCCTTTACTTCCGTGCCCGCGCTGTTGAGGAAGGTGGCATAGTTCAGGCCGTTCCCCGCATAGTGGAGGAAGACACGGGCATATCCATAATTGTTGTCTTTGATTTCCCGGTCCGCGCCGTAGAAGGTGACTTCCGTCACCTGGTTCCATCCGTCATATGCCATTTTGATGACGGAATAGCCGTCCGGGTTTTCCATCCGGTTTTCCAGGGGGTCCAGGTAGCGAATCTTGACGGGAACCTGCTTCCAGTAATCGTAGATGCATTCGACGATGGCGTAGCCGTCCGGTCCGGGGATGATTTCTCCATTTTCGTTGGTATAAACGTACTGGACGGTATAGGCGTCCGCATCGATGCGCATCTTCAGGGTGGCTTCCCCTGCTTCCTCCGCGGTTGTCATGCCAGCGGAGAAAAGGAGGATAATAGCCAGCAGGGTCGTCAGGATCTTTTTCATCTGGGTGGAATTCCTCCGGGTGGAAATACAGGGTACCGGGACTGGGAACGCGGAAAAGGCGAAAGAAAATCACCCCGGATCGCCAGGATCCGGGGAGTGAAGAAGGGGTGATATTATTCGCTTACAACAGCCAGAACGAAGGGATCGTTTCCCATTTCCATCACGTCACCGGCGGGGAGGATGAATTCGATGCTGCCGTCTTCCATTCCGGCGGCTTCGAAGACCTTCCAGGCGACGGGGTCGCCCAGCTTGCCGAAGAGCACGGTCACCTTCTGGTCCTTTTCATAGGGGGTGTCCAGCTTCAGGTTGACCTTCAGGGTGCCTTCGAGCTTGTCCACATCGCCCACAAACTGGGCGGTGACCATTTCATTGATGTTCTTCTGTTCTTCCGGGATCTGCGCACGCACATCCTCGGGCAGGGGGGACAGGACGTCACCGGCTGCGAAAGCATCCTGGAAAACCTTGATCAGGGCGGCACTCGCTTCGGTGTCGTCCACGATCACCAGGCTGACCGCTTCCGCGGCGTCGGCGTTATTGTTCGCAACTGTCGCAACAGGGATATCGGCACCGGTCTTGGAACCTTCTGCCAGAGCGCTCACTGCTGCCATGACCAGAACCAGGGCTACCACCAGAGAAAGAATCTTCTTCATATATTTCCCCTCCTGAATAATTTCTTGAATCATGAGATACTCTCATGAGGACGTACACACGCAAATTATAGTATCTGTGCAGATGATTGTCAACAATTTGTACGGTTTTTTGCGGATTATTTACATGGTCTTTTGCGTTTTTTTCCATGTAACCGTTTCAGATCGCCAGCGCGTCCGCGTTTTTGCGGATCCGCTCGGCTGCTTCCGCGCCGTACCGCTGTTCCAGGGCCTTCATGCCTTCCGTCATGCAGGTTCCCCGGCCCGGGAGCGCGTGGGTGTCCGTGGCGATGAAATCCACCAGGTTCTCCCGGAAGAGGCTGTCGAAGTAACCCCGGCGGAAAAGCGTCTGTCTGTGCAGCAGGCTCCGTGCGTTGATCTGGACCTTCGCGCGGAAGCGTTCCTTCAGCTCCCGGACCTCCGCGGTCTTTTTCAGGGCCGGATAACGCTCCATGTGGGCAATCACCGGGATGATCCCGGTGCCGGAGATCTTCTGCAGGGCGCTGGTGATATGCTCCTTTGTGTCCGTGGGGCTGAACTCGACCAGCAGGAGGTTCGTCCCTGCCAGGGCGGGCACCTTTCCCTCCCGGATCATCCGCGGGGTGTTGTCCGTGTACAGGATTTCCCCTCCCCGGTGTAACGAAAGCGGAAGATTCTGTTTTTGGATGTATTTTTCCGCTTCCCGGAAGTGTTCCTCGAATGTTTTTTGGGGGAATTCATACACGCCCGGGGTGATGTGCGGGGTGCAGATAATGCGGCGGATGTTGTCCGCTGCCGCTTCCCGGAGCATCCGGAAGGTTTCCTCTTCGGTTTCCGCTCCGTCATCCACGCCCCAGATCACGTGGCTGTGCATATCCGTGTACACGTCGGTTTCCTTTCCGCCTGTCCGTTTTTTCAGTCCGCGGGGGTGTACAGGTGCTCCAGCACCCATTCGACCGCGGCGTTCTCCTGCATGTGGAATTCCACGAATCCGTCCGTTCCGATGCTGTATTCCCCGGCCGGGTGGTCGATGGGCAGGATTTCGTAGTTGTGAACCTTGTTCAGCTCCTCCGCCAGGCGCTTGGTGATCATATTGGTGGTGGTGATGCCCTCCAGGGTCTTCAGCAGGCCCTCGCCGAAGGACAGGTCCGCGCTGATCCTTCTGTTCATCTGCTGGATGGCCTTGCGCATGAACTCTCCCTGGCGGACCATCCGTTCCTCGTTGGTTCCCGCGCCGATGGTCATACGGGTGCGGACGAAGGTTTCCGCTTCCTTCCCTTTCAGGGTGATGTCCTTCCCCTGCTCCCATTCCGGGTTCACGCTGGTCATGTCAAAGTCCAGGTGGACCGTCACGCCGCCCAGGGCGTCGTTCAGGACGGGGATGGCGGAGTAGTCGATGATGTAATACCCGTCCAGTTCCAGGCCGCCCAGCAGGTTCTGTACGGCCCGTACGGTGTATTTCGCGTTGTCCGCCGGGGTGCTGCCGAAGCTGTGGGACAGGCAGATCTGCAGGATCCGGGTGCCAACCTCGTTGCCGAAGACGCCCAGGATATCCACCTCGGTCATCGTGTCACGGTCAATCTGCAGCTGGTGGATCTTTTTGTCCGTGTGGTCGATCGCCATCAGCAGCAGGAAGTCCGCCTGCCCGCCCCTGCGGTAGGTGGCGGAGCCGGTCGCTTCCGTATTGTCTGTCTTGTCGATACCGGCCAGCAGGAGCGTCGTAACCGCCGGCTTCTCCCGGTAGGTCTTTCCGTTCCAGCTGACGGTCTTCAGCTGCCCGAAGCCCTCCGTCATGCTGTCCCGGTGCTCGGCATATTCCCGGTTTTCCTCGTTCCGGAGCAGCAGCAGGCCGGCCAGCAGCAAAAGGACTGCCGCGGCTGTGATGACCACAGCCTTCACCAGCATCTTCCTTCTCATGACCGGCTCACTTCCTTTGCGCTGCTTGCTGTTTTTTGGGGTAATCTGACGGGATACCGTTATTTGCCTTCGTTATCCTTGTCCTTGCGGTAGTATCCGTAGCGGTTGTACTTTCCGTATTTCCCGCCGTAGCTGTAGTACTTCTTGGTGCTCAGGCGGTCCATGGCCACCTTGTTCAGGATACAGCCGAGGATCGGGGTGCCGGTGCGCTCCATCTGCTGCTTCGCTTCCTGGAGGGCGCGGCGATGGGTCTTGCTGTATTCCAGCACCAGCACGCTGCCGTCGCAGCTCCTGGCGATTTCGGCGGCGTCAATGACCAGGCCGACCGGCGGGGCGTCAATGATCACCAGGTCGAAGGTCTCGCCCACGGCGCGGACCAGGTTCTCAAACTCCGGAGTGGCGATCAGGGAAAGCGGCGCCTGTACGTCCGTTCCGATCGGGATCAGGTAGACGTTCGGGAGGTTCGTCTGGTACATAGCGTCCTCCAGCGTGCACTGGCCGCTCAGCAGGTGTGCCAGGCCGGCGCCGCTGCCGGACAGCTGGATGTCGTAATGGGCGTTCATGACGGACAGGCGCATGTCCGCGTCGATCAGGAGAGCCCGCTTGCCGCGCTTGGCCATGTTCGCCACGACCTGCATGGCGACGAACGTCTTGCCGTCGTTCGGTTCACAGCTGGTGATGACCACCTTCCGGATATTCCTTCCGGAGAATGTCAGGTTGGAGCAGATGGTGTTGATGGCCTCCGAGCCGGCGTAGTCCAGCTCCAGGCTTCCGTTGATGACTGCTTTCTGCATCTCCCGTCACTCCTTTCCTTCCGGTCTGATCCGTCCGTATACAGAGGACGGATGGCGGGTTTCGTCCCCCTGCAGGGGGATCATGCCCAGCGTCGGCAGGTTGCCGACCTTGGCCACATCCTCCGTGGTGCAGATCCGGTCGTCCGACAGGAACCGGATCGTGATCACTGCCATGGCCAGCAGCGCGCCGAGCAGGAAGCCGATGATGACATCCCGGACCTTGCTCGGCGACACCGGTGCGGTGGGAAGCCTGGATTCCTCAAAGATGTTCGGCTCGCGCATATCCATCTTGGCCGCGATAAACTCCCGGGCCACCTGCGCGTAGGTATCGGCGATCTGCTTGGCCTCCTGCGGGTCCGGGGATTTGATGCTCACGTAGATCACGTGCGTGTTGGCGGGGTTGGACACCGTCAGCATGTTGGTCAGCTTCTGGTAGCTGTAGTCCAGGTTCAGCCGCTTGTCCACCAGCTCGTGCACATGCCAGTTCTTGAACACTTCCTGGTAGTCCGCCGCCAGGTTGGAACCGATCTGCAGATCGGACAGGCTGATCGTCGTGTCTGATCCGACGATGTAGATCTTGGCGGTTGCCTGGTAGATCGGCGTCACCATGAACCGGACGATCACAAAGGCAATCGCCGCGCCGGCCAGCGCCGCCAGGATGATCCAGTGGATTTTTTCCAGGAAACGGAAAAACAGCGCCAGCAGGTCGATCTCCATCGTATCGTCGTCTGTCTTTGCCCGTTCGGCGGCTGCCGCCCGTGGCTGCGCTGTCTTTACTTCATTGTTCTCATCTCTGGCCATTTCGGTTCTCCCTTCGTTTTGTCCGCTTTATTCATCTTGTTCAGTGATTTCGTATTCCAGCCAGGTTTTTACAGCCCGGCCCGCAAAGGGAATCTCCACCTGCATCCGGGATGCCCGGTGGTCCACCTTCCGGATCGTGGTTTTCACGCCCGCGAAGGCGCCTTCGCAGATCCGGATGCGGGTTCCCTCCCGGTATACCTTTGTCTTTCCGATCCGTCCGTCCTGTTGCAGGAGCATGTGGGCAAAGGCCTCGTCGCTGCCGCTCAGGCGGAACTGCCGCCCGGTATCCGACAGGCACCGGATCACGCCGTGGATCTTCCGGAAATGCGCGATTTCCGGATATTCCTCCTCAAAGTACAGGAACACGTATCCGGGCAGGAGCGGCCGCTCGATATCCGTCATCCGCCCGCCGGACCAGGTGTGCTGGACCTGCCGGGGATAAATGGCACGGCAGCCGAAGGTGCTTTCCGCCGCGCTGCGGACCGTGCTGCATTTCTCTGTCTCACAAAACAGGCAGTAAACGACCATCCGCAATCCTCCCGCAGAAGGCTTCCCCGCCGTATCCGGGCATAGCTCCGCCGTGACGGCAGAAGCGTTTCCTCCTGTCCTGCCGCCGGTTTGCTTTTCTGTGGGAGCGTCCGCAGCCCGGCAAGTGACATCGGTGCTGTTTCTCGCTCCTTTGCCCGGTCCGTGCGGTCCCCCCGATCCGCATATCTGATGAAGTTACTTGCTAACTGAATTATTATAATAAAGTAACTGTACGGATGCAAGACATTTGTCGGAATGTGCCTGTTTTTCGGCAACACCTTCAGTTTTTGTTTCCTTTTGTCTATGGTTGTACGTATATATCAGGTCGGCTCATGGGGTCAAAAAAAGCAGCTTTGCCAGCTGCTTTTTCAGGTTTGTCCGGTCAGTCCTTCTTGTCGTCGACCACCTGGATCGCGGAGCCGAAGGCCTTCAGGGGGCGTCCGTTTTCGTCATACTGCGTCGTGTAGCGTACATGGAACGGAATGCGTTCCTCGGTCAGCGGGATAATCGCCTCCAGTTTCCCGACGCCGTCCTCCAGCTGCTGGTGCCATTTCCGGTACATGTCCGCGTAATCCGGCGGGAAAAGTCCGCTTGCGATCACCGGTTCCGGATAGTTCTGCAGCACTTCCGGGAGGCCCAGGACGCGCATGCAGCGGGAGCACGGCCGCATTTCCCTCGTGTCGATCGTGTATTCCCAGGCGAAGATGTTGGCCTGGTCCCCCACAGCGCTGAACTTCTTCTGGTCGTCGCTCAGCTTATCGATGAGTTCCTTCTCGGCGGTGATGTTCCGGATCATCGCGTAAACGATCCGCTGGTTGCCGGAGCGGCCGATCACCCGCAGGTCGGAACGGATGCAGATCCGGTCTTCGCCGCAGGTCTTGGAGGTAATGGTCCGCCAGGTCTCACAGCTCTGCTCTTCCCCGGTCTCGCTGGCCTTCCGGATCGCTTCTTCGTAGGCAGCCCGGCTTTCCATGTCAAACCCGTCCCAGGGGCTGCGGAGCAGAAGCTCCTGTTCTGTCAGATTCATTCCGATTTCCCGGACATATTTCGGATTGACCCGGAGCATTTCAGCGCTGCCGTCCTCATAGCTGAAGACCGCGGCTGCGCCGACATAGCTGTTGAAAATCAGGGTCTCCAGGGAGTCCGGATCCCAGAATCGTTCCGCGTTCATCGCCTTGAGCAGCATGGAGGGAACGATCGGTTCAATATCCATTTCCATCAGCAGGAGCATCAGGTCTTCCTTGTCCATCGGCCGGGCATACAGGTACCCCTGGACATAGTTGCATCCGATGCTCTTGAGGAAGTCCGCCTGTTCAATGGTTTCCACGCCTTCCGCCACCGTCGGCGTACCCATCCACTTCGCCATCTCCACCACGGCGTTCACGATGATGCCGCCGCGGCCGCCGAGGCTTTCCCCGGCCAGGAACCGCAGGTCCAGCTTCAGCATATCCACCGGCAGATTCTTTAGCACGCTGAGGGAGGAATATCCGCTGCCGAAATCGTCCATCTCCACCTGGTATCCGGCCCGGTGGAACTGCTCCAGCGTCCTGGAAATCAGGTCAAAACCGCCGATCGCGGAGGACTCGGTGATTTCCGCCCGGAGGAACTGCGCCGGCACGCCGTATTTCAGCCGGATCTTCTCCAGTTCGCTCACAAAGTCGTGCCCGAACAGGTCATGCCTGGAAATATTGAATGAGATCGGAATCATGAAATGCGGACAGCTGACCTGGAACTGGCAGATCTTTTCAAAGACGTACAGGTCCGCCCGGTGAATCAGGCCGTGCTTTTCCATCACCGGGATGAAATCGGCCGGCATCTGTTCCCCGAATTCCGGGTGGTTCCAGCGCATCAGCCCCTCCGCGGCGATCATCCGTCCCGTGGAATGGTTGTACAGCGGCTGGTATTTCAAATAGATCTGGCCCTCTTCAATGGCCTGGTCAAAGGAACCAATGATCTCTTCTTCGGTCATTTTCCTTTGCATGAGTAACGCTCCTTTCGTGAGACAGTTTGCTCTGGGGTTGTCTCATTACTGATGTGTGCCCACACAAACTCATAGTAATTTTATCATATTTTTTCCCCATTGTACATACAAAATCCGGTCCCTCCGAAGAGGGGCCGGAAAGAAACACTGTATACAGTTCAGGGGTTAAGCGCCGGAATCATTCGCTGACCTTGCGGCGGGCGATCAGGATCACGGCCGCGCCGATCACCAGCAGGCCGCCGATCACGTAGAAGATCGTGGTACCGATACCGCCGGTGCTGGGCAGTTCGGTGCCGGTGTGGTTCTTGATTGTAATTGTGGCAGCTCCTGTAAGATCCTCTTCAACCTTGACCATTACAGTATCTGCTACCGTCGTATCCTCCGCCTTGTTGTAGCCTTCGGGAGCTGCAGTTTCACGAAGGATATATGTGTCTTTGTCCAGTCCCGTGAAGATCACAGACGCTGCACTAAGAGAATGATCGCCTTCATCCGAAAGGTTGATCACGGTGAAAGCACCGCTGGTTTCACTCGTGGCAACATTCAGGACCGGAACGCCGTTTTCCGCCGTACCGACTGTGAACGAAATCTTGTTGGCATCGCTCACTTCCTTGCGATACAGTTCGAACTTGGCTCCTTTCAGGGGATCTTTTCCGTCCGTCTTGTCAAGCCTGAATTTATAGGGTGTAACTTTAACAATCTCGTCTTCGCTGGTCTGGTTGCTGTAGGAAAGCGAGGAAGTGTTGCTCTGCACCGCGGTGGCGCCGTCTTCGTTCACCACAGCTGTGAACCGGATGTATACTTTGTCTTTTTCCGTCAGTGTCTTCACATAATCCGCTTTCAGCGTCACTTTAAATCCGGTGGCGGTTTTATCGGTCACGCTGTAATTATCCGCAGCCACAGCCGCTTCAGCGCCGCCATCCACGGAAACCATAACCACCGGATCACCCGTAACATCAAACGTCAGGCCGGCTGACAGGGTATCAGTAATAATGATATCCGTATCTGTTCCTTTTCCGTCGGTCACTTCGATCTGGTAGTAAACCGTATCGCCCACCTGGACATCAAGTTCATCGTCAGTGTAGCCGGATGCAGCACTGGGTTCGCTGTCAATCGCCTGCTTTTTGTCCTGGGAAGGCAGGGTATTCTTCTCACGGATCGTTGCTGAAGGCTCTGTCGTATCCAGGGAGCAGAGGGAGCCAAGGGAAGTATCCACAAAATAGTATCCGGGAGCATCTGTACTGATTGTAATACTGCCGTCGTCAGCTGCTGTTTTGGAACCAGCTGCTGTTTTTCCGTCCTTGGCGCCGTCCAGAACTGCAGCAAAAGCCGCAGCACTGAAATTCTCGGAAGCCATAACCGTATAAACCGTCTTTCCGCCGACCTGGGCGGTCGTGGAGGTAAAGGTCAGGCCATGGGCACTGATTACTCCCTCTTCGTCAGCAGTTTTTCCGTCCGTCACAACACTCCACCATTCAGAATCCTGCACAATGGAGTATGAATACGCGGTGTATTGGCTGGTATTATCCGGAGCCGGAGGATCCGGAACTTCCCCGGGAGTCGCGTTCTGATTTGCATACGTCACATCAAAAATCTTGTATGCATTGTAGGTTTCACTTTTTTTGGCGTTGTCGATCGTGATGGAATAGCTGTCTGCCGCGAATGCTGTTGCGCATACCGCCAGAGCCAGCGCCAGAGCCAGTACAAGGGCAAATACTTTCTTCATGGTTTTCTCTCCTTTTCTTTCGTTTCATCCCCGGAAACGGTTTTCTCATCTATTGTCCTCTTTTTCAGTAATGATATTTTATCCTTCATCCCCTTCTCCGTCAACACTTTGAGCCGTTTATCCATTGATTTTTTGTGTGTTTTTCGGTCATTTTTCCCGTTTTTTCCCCTGACGGCCGGTCAAGCCCGGAAAAACGTCCCTTTATGTCTAAAATCCGTACCAGGTCAGACTGTTCAATGGCCATACCCGGGTCAGTACCTTTCCGACCATCTCCTCCTCGCTGATACATCCGAAATTGGTTGCGCGGCTGTCCGTTGAGTTGTCCCGGTTGTCCCCCAGGACAAAGCAGCTTCCGACCGGCACTTCGTACGGAAAGTCCAGGTCGCAGAGTCCCAGGGCATACTCGGAGATGTAGCTTTCCTCCTCCAGCTGCTCCCCGTTCACCGCGACGTGTCCTTCCTCATCTATCTCAATCACGTCCCCTCCCAGGCCGATCAGCCGTTTGATGATCAGCTTGTTGTTGAAGTAGAACATGCAGAGTTCCCCGCGTTCCAGGTCCCTCGTCTTCCAGCCGACGAGGATGTCCCCCGGCTGGAGTCCGGGCTGCATCGAGGTTCCCGTGATCCGCATCACCGGCAGCAGCAGCGTCGCGATCAGCACCGCGATCGCCGCCACGACCACCACCGTTCCGGCGGTTCCCCGCAGTGCCCGCCGGTATCGCCCCTTGCTGCGGACCTGGCTCATTTCCCGCTCAATGTCCTTCAGCTCCGGGAATACCTCACCCTTCTGTCGTCTTGCCATCTCCCGTTCCTGCTCCGTTCACTGTGTTTTCCCTGTCCGGTCCCGCCTCCGCGTCCTTTTTCCCGCCGCCGGTGAGCTGCTCCAGCTCGTCCTTCGACAGCCCCGCGTCGGTCAGGTCGATGTTCTCCGTCGTCAGCCGCTGCAGCAGCACCAGCTGCTCCTCGATCTTCTTCATGCGGATCTGCAGGTCCTTGGCCGCGCCCTGCATCCGAAGCTCCTCGATCCGCTGCTCATAGTCGATCCGGGCGCGTTCCAGCTGTTTGTCCGTCTCTTCGCGGATCTCCTTCACCTTCTGCTCCGCCGCCTCGCAGCGCTGCTTCAGTTCCAGGTTTTCCTTGCGCATATTGTAGATCAGCTCAAGGAGTTCAAACCGCCCGTAGTTTTTCAGCATGTTTTTGGGCATCCGCAGGTCCTCCTCTCACTGGCCGTCCTCAAATTCTTCCAGCCCGTCCGTTTCTTCCACGGCCGTTTCCCGCTCCGCGGCCTTCTCCGCGGCCAGGTCCGCCATGGCCTGTCCGGCGTTGTAGTACGTCGACGGCACGATGGCGTCGCCCCAGGTGATGTACTTCCGGATGTTGTAGTTGCTCAGGTCGCTGGTGTAGAAGTCGAAATATACGTTCGTGTACACCGGGATCATCGGCAGCATGTCGCTCAGGTGTTCCTGGAAGAGGATCCATTTCTGCACAAAACCCAGCGCGTCATGGGGATCCGTCTCGCACATCTGCCGCGCGTACTCGTGCATCTGTGCGTGGACCCAGGCCAGCGTATCCTCGTACGGTGCCTCCGGGTCCCCGGGCAGGAAGAACAGCTGCGGGTCAAACTCAACGTTGAAGTCGTCGCCCAGGTAGAACATGTCGGTTGCTTCGATATCCCGGTCGTTGTAGGACCGCAGCAGCGTCTTCATGTCCATCGGCACGAGCGTCAGCCGGATCCCGGCCTCCGCCAGGTGCGGCACCAGCCGGTTCAGCAGGGATTCCGCCGTGATGTTCGTCTCCGGGTAGGCGCAGGTGAGGTCCAGCGTCAGCGTCTCCCCGTCCTTTTCCTTGCTGCGGATTCCGTCTCCGTTCAGGGTCCATCCGTTTTCCTCCAGCAGGCGGATCGCTTCCCCGACGTCCAGGCTGTAATGCTTCAGGCCGTCCAGGGAAAGCGCTTCCCATGCCGCGACGGCTTCGTAGTAATCCTGCTGGTCCTTCGACGTCGGGTTTTCCGGCAGTTCCGCCGGGTATTCGGACGTGCCGTTCACCATGCCGTACATCCACTGGCCCAGGCCGATCAGTCCGTCCATCGGCAGGCCGTACCCGCCGGTGTATTCGTCCACGGTCTCTTCCTTTTCGAAGCAGTAACTGATCGCTTTCCGCACGTTCTGCTCCTGCAGGGCAGGCCGGTCCGGCGTAAAAGTGATGAAAGTCAGTCCGATCCGGGGATAGTTGGTCATGGTATAGCCCAGTCCGGATCCTACCAGCTCCATGCCGGCCTGGATGCTGTCCTTCCGGGTTACCTTGTTCAGCAGCTGAAAGTCATCCGCCCGGAGCCGCTCCACCATGTCTTCATTCCGCGCCAGGGTGTAGCGCAGCTTCGGGATGGCCGGGATGTTCCCTTCCTCGTCCCCCTTGAAATACGGGTTGATTTCAAAGGTGCAGGTCAGCGTCTCCGCGTCCCATCCGGTCAGCACGTACGGGCCGCTGCCCACCGTGGGATGGGACAGGTATCCGTACTCGGGGTCCATGACCGTCTCCTGCAGCAGCTCCGCCGTAAAGATCCGGTCCTCCACGGCCGGGTCCTCGTTTCCGATGTAGCAGCCTTCCCCGTCGTCATACACTTTGCATCCCGGCGCGATCTCCCGGATCGGGAAGGGGCAGAAGCTCAGGCGGTACAGCTCGAAGAAGTACGGAAGGTATTCATGCTTCACCGTAAACTCGAGCACCCGGTCGTTCTTCACCCGGACGCCGGCAAATCCCTGCGCTTCCCCGCTGACATATTCCTCATAGCCCAGGAGATAGCTGAGGTTCGCCGGCCGTCCGCCGGTTTCCGTGATCTCCGGGGCCGCCTGGAACAATACGGAGAACGCGTAGTCCCAGGCTGTGATCTTCGTGCCGTCCGAAAAATACAGGTCGTCGTACAGGGCCATGGTATAGACCCGGTTCCCCTCCGGATCGTCCGCGATCATCATCCCGCTCACCACATGGTTGCTCTTGCGGAAGATCCCCGTATCCTCACCCCAGGTGGTCAGCCGGTACCCGTGCACCAGGCTGCGTACGTCGATATCGCTCGTCGCGTTTCCCCACATGCCGGTAAAGAACTTTCCGTCCATGGGGGTGGGATTGCCGACCTTCAGCTCCCCGTAATCCCGGTCCGGATAGGGATTGACCCAGTCCTCCCAGGCGGAAAGGTCCTCCTCCGCCTGCGGGGCTTCCTCCGCCGCGGCGGCGCCGGACAGCAGCAGGATTCCCGCCAGCAGCAGTGCGATCCATTTCTTCATGGCCGGCTCCCCTTACTCGAAGCAGACGCCCACGTGCATCTGGATATCCCCGATGCCCAGCGCTGTTTCGTAATCCTCAATGTTGTAGTAGTTCCAGCCCGGTTTCTTCGCGAAATACATCACGGTGTATTCCACGTTGTGGGCCGGCATGATCCCGGCCACTTCCGCGATGTCGTACTGGTATTCCGGAATGATCGGGCTCACGACAAGGTATGCTTCGCCTTCCCACAGCATATCGCTGTGATCCGGCCAGGCCGTCTCTCCTGTATCCGCGTAGATGTAGTGAACCACCAGGTGGTAGGGCTTCGGCGTCGTTTCCGGCACGGGCGTCGGCTTCGGAGCCGGCGTCGGCTCTGCCGTCGTCACCGCCGGGGTGGGTGTCGGGCCGCCGGGCGGCGGTACCGGCGTCGGGGTCGGCGTCGGCTTCGGCGTGGGCGTGGGCGTGGGCGACGGCGAAGGCGTCGGCGTGGTGTAATCGTACTTCAGCTCCGCTTTTGCCGTATATTCCCATTTCCCGTCCTGCTTCTGGGGCACGCTGACCAGGAAATCCTGCACTGTCAGGTATTCCGGCCCCTTTGTCATCCGGCCGAAATAGACGCCTGCGGGAAGGTTCCCGTAAATGATCTGCCCCTTGCTGTCCGTCGTTCCCGCCGCATCGGGCGCAATGCCCTGTTCTTTGATGATCTCCCGGATGTCGGAGAGCGCCGCGTCCGTCAGCTGGGCTGTGGCAGCGGTCGGCAGCGTGACGCTGCTGAACTCCGGCAGCATTGTCCAGAGGCCCTCGCTGTCCATCCCTCCGCTGACCCGGAACAGTTCCACCTCGATTCCCTTTCGCTGGAACGGGCTGTTGTCCTTCCCGATCTTTACGGCCAGCTGACCGTTTCCGTCCGAAAAGGCCGTGCTTCCGCCCAGGCACAGCGCGATCAGCAGTGCCAGGCAGAACAGCCGCTTCCAGGTCTTCCTCATTCCGGTACCCTCTTTGCCTCTTCTTTGTTTCCGTCTTCTTCCTCAAGCGCCGCGGCGATCTCCCGGGCTTTTCCCTCGCCCGGCAGGCGGGTTGTCCGCCGCTTGATACGTTCCGTAATGAACATTCCCGCCAGGACCAGCAGCATCACCGGGCTTCCCAGCGCCAGGATCGTCACCCAGTCCGCCGGGAGCCTCGCGGTGTCCCCGGCCTGCAGGGCTTCCGCCGCGCTGCTGACCGGGATCCGTACGGCCTCCGCCAGCAGTCTTCGTCCGTCCCGTTCCGTCACCAGGGTCAGCCGGTCCTCTTCCGGGTCCTGCCCGGCGGTCCATGCCTTCAGGCCCTCCGGCGAGAGCGTCTGCACATTGCGGACCTCATACAGCAGCGTCCGGTCCGCCAGCAGGATCATCATCAGGTCCCCGGGGATCACCCGGTCCAGGTCCTCCAGCATCCGGTCCCCGGTCAGCGCCAGGTCGCCCAGGATCCCGGGCGCCTTCTGCTTCCCCGGTCCGGCCAGCACCGTATGGGTGCCGCCCGTCTCCCCAGGCAGCGAGGAGCCTTCGATATGCACCAGCGCCTTGTCCGGCCTCGTCTCCGCGCTGATATGCAGGATCGGCATCGACACGTGGATCGACGGGATCTCCAGCTGTCCGATCATTCCGTCCCCGAAATCCAGCAGGTTCCGGTACTTCACGGAGGACCGTCCCGCCGGGGCGGTAAACATGTCCCCGGGGCGGATTTCCCCGCTTGCTTCCCGGTTGGCCCTGTCCGCGTTTTCCAGCATATCCGCGGCAGCTTCGGCCGTCATCCCCCGCACCGTGCGGAGGTAAGCTTCTTCCTTCTCCAGGTATCCTTTCCGGGCCAGCTGGTCCGCCGCCGTGGGGTACAGCAGCCATCCCAGCGCCGCGGTCACCAGCAGCAGGATCAGGATCCGCAGCAGGATCTTCCTCATTCGCCGGCGCCCCCTTCCGTCCGGAGGGTTGTGTCCGGCGTTCCGAACCGGGAGAGCGGCCAGAGGATAAAGGCGGCTTTCCCGGCCACCTTTTCCGTCTTCACCGTTCCGACATTCCGGAAACGGCTGTCCACGGAAAGGCTCAGCTGGTCTCCCTGGACGAACAGTTCACCTTCCGGCACCGTCAGCCGCCAGGCGGTCACGCCCGTGTCCTCCGTCCTGCCTGCGAAGGTGTCCGCGGTGATTTCCGCGCTGTTCACCCGTACCCCTTCGTACGGGCTGATGACCACCCGGTCGCCGGCCGCGGCGGTCACCCGCTTCAGCTGCCAGCCGTTCTCCGTCTCATACAGCACCAGGTCCCCCTGCCGGATCTCCTCCGTTCCCCGGCGGACCAGCACCAGGCTGCCGCCCGGCACCGCGGTGCCCATTCCCGGGCCTTCGCAGACGGCCAGGCAATAATACCGGGTGAATACCAGCCAGCCGAATACGGCGCTCAGCGCCAGTCCGATCAGCAGTCCCCACAGGATGCGTTTCCGTTTCCCGGCCCGCCGCACGCGGCGCATCTCCCGGACCAGTTCCTCATCCTGCGGATGGTAAATCTCCATACTTTGGTTACCCTTTCCGTTTCCTCTTCCCGGAAGTCATCAGCACCACCCACAGCGCCATCAGCACCAGCACCGGGACGGCGATGAACGGCGCCACATAGGCCGGTTCAATCCGGATCGCGTCCGCCGTCACGCGCACCTCCAGGTAGTTTTTCTCGTTCTCCACCCGGCTCCCCCGCACCAGCAGGCGGTGGGTGTTGATGCCGTACGGCGTGCAGGTCATCAGCGTGCACAGGTCTTTCCCGGGAACGATCTCCAGCTCTGTCATGTCCTCCGGTTCGATGACCGTGATCCGGTCCACCTGGTAGGTCAGCGTCTGGTCCAGGATCGTCAGGTAGAACAGGTCCCCAACCTCCATCGCGTCCAGGTCGCTGAACAGCCGTGCGCTCGGCAGTCCCCGGTGTCCGCTCAGCACGCAGTGGGAGGCGAAGTCCGGCTTCAGCCAGTCCTCCGGGTCCGTGTGGGCGCTTCCCGCCGGCAGGGATGTGCCCGTGATATGCCCGATGGAGGTCTGCAGCACCATGTCGCTCGTCCCGTGGTACATCGGCAGGTTCACGTCGATCTTCGGGATGGAGATGTACCCCATGTTGCCCGTCGCGTCGACGTTCAGCTGCGTTTCATAGTCCTCCAGGCAGTCGCTGTCGATCGCCCACCGGTTCGGCTTTTCCAGCAGGCGCTCGTTGTAATCCAGCGCCGCGTTCCAGACCTGCTCGTATTCCTCGTTGGTCATCTCGGCCACACGCTCGGCGTATCCCATGATCGCCCGCGTCTGGTGCAGGCTGTTCCAGTATTCGCTGAACGCGGGATAGGCCGCGATGCCGATGCCGATAATCAGGATCAGGACCAGGACCCAGTTGGACACCCGGTGTTTCCGTTTCTTTTCCCCGTTCCCTTTCATATCAGCTCTGCCCGTACCCCTTCAGGGCCCTCCGCTTCCGCCGGACCAGCGTGCCGCCGGCCAGCAGGATCAGCATCAGTCCCGGGATCGTATACAGCGCGGTGCCCGGCCCGCCGGTATTGGGCAGCTTCACGCCGGGCCGGTTGCCGACGGTGAAGGTATTGTCGGCAGCGGTAAAGGTTACGGCGGGACCCGTTCCGGCAGCGGATACCGTTTTCCCCGCGACCGTAAACTCAACCGGTTCACCCAGCGGCATATAGCCGGCAGGCGCCTGGATTTCCTCCAGCCGGTACGTCCCGTCCGGCAGCCCTTCGATCTCCGCGGACCCGTCAACTGTAACCGGATCCCCGTATTCCGTGAATTCCTCCCCTTCCTGCTTCTTCAGCCGGAAAACAGCGCCGTCCAGTTCCGCGCCGGATACCGCGTCCACCTTGACGATCCGGATCTTTACCGGCTCGTCATAGGTGTTTTTGATCACAATGGAATCACTTTGAGCGCCTTCATACGTAACAATGCTGCCGGCAGCGTCGGTTTCCTCCACCTCGTATACGCAGTGCCATTCATGGCCGGAATCGTCAAAGAAGCCGCGCTGCAGGCCGCTGAGCACAATCGTCCAGGGATCCACGCCGGAATCGTCCGCCACCGTCATATTGTATGTGTCATGGCTGGTATGGATCGCTGACATCACGGCTGTCTGGCCGTTTTCATGCAGGGTGAAGACAAGGTTGCCCGTTCCGTCCTTCAGGTATACGGTTTCTTGCTCATTTGTCGGCGCTCCGTCCACCCACCGGGTCCGGATCTGTTTGACCGTAAAGCTGACGGAATCGCTCCAGGGATTTCTCTCCGTCACACCGTCCGGCCCGTACCATTTCTTGGATACCGTCAGGTCCATCATCGGGGCATTCATGACCTGGAGGCGGTTGTCGCTGCTCCGTCCCAGGGTAATACTTGCGTCCGTCGGGTTCGTCACCGCGGCATCCAGCCACCTGCCGGCCGCCGCGTCCCACCGGGTGTACCGGGTTTCATACGCGTCCAGCGCGTTCGGGTTATCCCTCACCAGGTGCACATTTCCGTTTCCGTCCTTGTACCCGACCTCCCGGATATAGTACCGGTAGGCTGCCCCCGCGTTCTGGTTTCCCGGCATCAGGGGGGCCCTGTGGGTCCGGATGGTGGTCGTCCAGTTCCCTGAATGGTTCGACTTGAGTACGATCCAGCTGTTTTCCGTATCAACCAGGCTGACATCATCCACGTAACGCTGCCAGTTGGTGATCTCGAATCCGTCGTACCCCCGGATGTCCTGCGCGATGATTTCCGTAAAGTCTTCCTCGCCGCTGCCGTTTGTCCGGTAGATCTTGACGTAGATCTCCTGCACGTCCGGCTGGCCCAGCCACCGCTTGTCAACGGTGATGCTTGCGGCCTGGTAGTTCACCGTGCGCTTTCCGTCGTGGTTCGCGAAGGCAAGGCCGAAGTTGCTGTGCTCAGCGCCGTTCTCATCCTTGTACTTGTCCGGCGGGGAGCTGACCCATTCCCACCCCGGATGGGGCGTTCCCGCCAGGTCGCTGTAGACCCCTGTCTCGCGGTAGGAATAATGATACTTGACCGGAATGGTTTCGCCGTTGTCGTTCGTATAAACGCCGGTGCTCGGCAGGCCGACCACGTCGTGGCTCAAGTCAGCGCTGCCGCCATCCAGGATGGTATACTCCCAGGCGACGGCGCTCGAAACCTTCAGGCAGAAATTGTTCCCGCCGTCATCCATGACATGGTTTCCGTTCGCGTCGAAGCCGACCCTGAACTCATTGCCGTAATCATGCCATCCCCGGATCACGTTGCCGTCCATGTCCAGGGTCCGCCGGATCACCGTGAATCCCAGCACAATTCCCCGATGGACGTCATTGCCCGCGTCGTCGCCGGCCGCGGTCACGTTGTGCCAGGATCCGTCGCTCCTCACCACGAAGAACTGCTTCTGAACATCCATCTGGATATATTTTGTGGACGTATTATGGATGACGATACATCCTTCATTGCCGATAATCCTGGCATTCTCAGGCTGGTCCGCCAGCGTGGCGTCATCCGCCACGAAGTAGGTTCCGTCCTCCGCTTTATGGTAATTGCCGTGGCTGTATCCATAAATTCTCCACGAAAGCCCGTTGCCGGAGCTTTGTGACGGGTTCTCCTTCACATAGTACGCAAGGCGGTTTCCGTTTGCTGCCTTCACCGGCAGCGTTTCCGGACAGATCCAGGTATAGGATACATCCGGGTTGGAGGAATAGCGGAGGGGAATCCCGGTATAGGGTGTCCCGTCAGGCCGGTTTGCGATCCGGCCCTGTCCCATCATATTGCCGTAGCTGTCTACTTCCACCTGGTACAGGTCGAAGGTAACGTCCGGATAGTCGACAGGATCCTCCACGCCGCGCCATAGCTTCTGTACGACAAACTCCGGATTGTCTCCGCTCCGTATGTTCGTAAAGGCGACCTCTTTCCCTCCCGTGGTGATGGTTCCCGCGGCGTTTCCGCTGACCGTCGTGGCATATCCGTCCGTATCAGCTTCCGTTTCGGTGACAGTATATTCCGCGTTTGCGGGCAGACCGGGAATCGTCTTGCTCTCTCCGTGTTTCAGGTAAATCTTTGCCACACCGTTGGTAAAAACCACATCCCCGAACGTGCCGTTCAGCCCGGGTTTGTTGGTCAGTGTGATCACAAATTCAAAGGCCCGGTCCGTTTCCCCGGCGTTGCCCGAAACAATCTTGGAAATCTTCAGGCTGCCGGTCAGCAATTCGTTTGTCACCCTGAATGTCTTTTCCCCGGCTTCCGCTTCCCACACTCCGCTCGGGTCATAGACGGGCATATAGCCCTCCGGTACGTTCTCCAGGAGCTCATAGTAGTAGGCGTTCCCGTCCGCGTCGCTGGCCGGCAGGCCCTGGAACGTATACGACCAGTCGTTGCCGGAAGACAGGGTGGCGGTCCCGACGAAGTCCGTATCTGTGACATATCCGTCCGGTAATCCGGGAAGACCTCCCGAAACACCGCCGTCCGCAGCCATCAGCCGCCGCGGATTGAGCACCGCGCGCCGTTTTACCGGATCCGCCGCTCCCCGGGTCTGGGTTAACGAAACATTGAAATTGTACCTAAAATCCGGATCGGCGTTGATTAAGATACCATATCTGTCTTCGTTCCCCAGCTGGATTGTATAGCTGCCGGCTGAAGAACCGCTTTGCCCGGCAGATACATATTCATCGTGGTTAATATATCTGTAGTAATACAATCCCCATCCGGGATTAATTGTCTGATTCCAGGACTGGTGATAGTAAGAATTATAGCGAAGTGTAAGCTGGGATCCCTTCGGCACCTCAATGCTGATGCCGACGTTTGATCCGTTCAGCAATGAATAAGGGCCGCCATGGTCAACCCGGACGAATACGGTAGTCATTTCAACCGGGGCCTGTTGTTCGTAGGTGCTTATGAACGTTGCGGTCCCGGATCCGCCGGTCGGAACCGTCACCTCAACCTGGCCGCTCGTAGAGCTGTATGTATAGCCGTTCGGCGCGGCGCTGATCGTCACCGTTGCGGTCACCTGGTATGATCCGGGTTGCACTGAATAGCTTCCGGCGGAAACGCCGGACGCGGATTCCGGGCCTGTATAGGAGTAGGTCGCCGTGAAACCGTCCGGCAATTCCGGGGACCCGGGAAGGCCGAAGGACTCGTGGGAAATATTCAGGGTACCGTTCACCGGCACAGGCGGATCCTCCCCGCCGTTCTTTTTATACCGGACCAGCTGGACCTGCACGGATTCCCCGGCATGGTTTTCGTTCCCGTCTTCCCATTCCTTTTCAACCGTAACAGCCAGTTCCGGCTCATAAATATTGTATACGTAGAAATGCAGCTTTTCCTGGAACTTTCGTTCCGAATTGTCAATATAGATTCCTGCGATTTCCGGCTTGCTGTTGTATTCCGCGTCATCCGGGGTCAGGTCGCCGGTGGTATGGGTGTCCGGATCATCTGTTCTGACGCATTCCGTTTCGATCACGGTACGGGCATATTTCCAGGTTTCCCCGTCCACCTCGATTGTCCGGGGCAGTGCCTCCTCCGAATTGTTTTCCCGGATATACACCATGGCGCTTTCGACGCTCAGCTCACATGATCCGATGCCGATGCTTCCCAGTCCGTTTGCGTCCGTAACATCCACGTTTAGCTTGCCCGCATACTGATACTGGCTGTAATCCGTACTGGGAACAGCCGCTTTCTTATTGTCTGTATCATTGTTGATCTGATAGATCGTGAAAGAATTGGTGACCGTTCCGTCGATCGGCAGGGGTTCCCTTCCGCTGTCAACGATGTACTTGTTAATGACAACCGTGGGATATTCCGGCTGGCCCAGCTCCGTTTTCCCTCCGAGCGTAAAATCGATGCCGCTGCTGTTCGTCGACCTGCCGTCCCCGATGATGCAGCCGTTCCTCCACTGATTCTCGGAACCTGTCAGCGTAATTCCGGGGCAGGTATTCTTCGGACTCCAGTATTCGCAGCTCCCGGTCAGGGAAACCGGGACCGTGATCGTCAGTGGATTGCCGTCCGCGTCGTACAGGTCGCGGTCCCCGTCCTTCACGGGGAATGTGACATTTTTGGTTACCGTCACCGTATACGTGATCTGGTTGTCCCTGCGCTGCTGTCGGATGGTCCGGTGTGCGCTGTCATCCCGCAGGCTGTTCCATCTGTCAGCTTCATTGACGTTATCCGGATATCCCGACGGATACGCCTGTGTGACAGGGTCAGCGACCTTGAAGGATCCCTCGATTCGGATCTGCGTGGGCATATTCGGATCGTTGTTGCTGCTTCCCTGGTTTCCCGAATAACCCGTAATGTAATACGCGTTGTCAACGGTATTTCCGTTTTTGTCTGCGGCCGTCAGCTCCGCGTTCTTGATGTCTTCCTTGGTAATCGCCGGATTCGCGGAAAGCTCCAGCGTCTTCGGATGCTCTTTGTCCACCACCAGCGTTTCCCCGTTCGCGTAGTAGTACGTTCCGCCGGGCAGCGGATAGGATGCCTCCGCATTTCCGCGAATGGAGATATCCAGGTGTGTAACGGTGTGGTTCTTTGCGGAAACGGCCGGGACGTACGCGCTCACGTTTGCCAGGTAGACTTCCGCCGCGGACGCTTCACCCTGCTGTCCGACAATCCGGAGCGTCCCGCCCGCGTCTTCCGCGACGCCGATATACCTTCCGGCATTGGAGCCGCTGCCCCGGAGCTTGTGACCGGAATACTGAAGCTCTGTATTGGATGTCTCGCCCTGGTTTTCATGCTCATCGTACAGGCCGTTCGCCCGGTCCGTACTGATATAGCGGTAATAGAACGAGTCGGCCGTATTTCCGTATCCGTTGAATGTCTTTCCTTCAGTCTCCACGTAAAGCCGGTTGTTGTTGTAATGCCACGTCAGCGGGTATTCCATCTGCACGGTATTGTCCGCCGGATTGTAAACCGCGGGCTCCAGTGTCCCGTCCGGCTTCACCGTGTAATAGCTTTCGTTGTGCCTGATGACAACAGCATAATCGTTCCCTGCGGCCAGCTGCGGCTGGGCAGGCGTCAGCGTCATCCTGTCATCTCTGTCTGATGGAGCATACCATCCTGCAAAGCCGGTGTTGTTCCTGAATTCATTCAGGTAATAGGTCGTACCCCCGGATACGGTCGATAGCCTGAACGTCCCGCTTCCCGAATCAGTCACCGTAAATGCCTGCGGTTCGCTTCCGAGCGCTGCGTATGCATTATGATCATCCTGTTTTTCCAGGCGCATATACTGCTTTGAACCGTTCGCATAAGTGCAGATATAGTATTTCCCGTTTTCACCGGCGGATTCAAACTGCCAGACAGCAGCATCGTCCGAATTCGTTGTTTTCCGGAATTGATTTACCGTGCCCTGAGCAATATCCGCTGTAACATACTGGCTGTTGTGAGCAATCCGGAACATCCTGCCATCCAGGTTGTTTGCTGTAACCGTGCCGGCCTCCGTTACAATCACGCCGTACACGGAAAAGGAATCCGTATCAAACCGGAGGTTGGAGGCATCCCCGGTTTCCGCGTCCACCAGCACCGTCTCTTCTGCCGCGAAATGGACAATCTTCAGTTCTTCCGGTTCCGTTTCCGGAACGTCATCCAGGGCCATGCGGACGGACACATTGTCCTGCGGTTCGATCTTTTCCTCATTCGCCAGGATCTCAATGTCAAAGAAGCGCGCATACTCAGCGCTTTCCCTGCCGGCAGCCGCCAGGGCTTCCTGCAGCAGGGTTTCGTACCGTTCGTCCCCCGGCAGGATTTCCGCCGCTGCCAGGCCCGCGTTCAGGGGAATCCCGGAATCCTGCTCATAGGTAACTTCGATCCGGTAGGCGCTGCCGTCGGCGGCAATCACCTGCTCGGTGATCTTTGCCGTCTGCACAAAGCCGTAAACGGAGAAGCTGTCCGAGGAGAAGGCCACGGTATCCACCGCGCTGTCATCCTCCGCGGCCGCTTCCACGGAATCCGTATCGGAAAGGATCACCTGGGCGCCTTCTTCGGCGAAATGGATCGCCTGCAGGCTGTTGTCCTCCGCGACGGAAATCGCCTCCGCGAAGGTTACCTGCACGTCGATCGGCGCCAGGGGTTCGATCTCTTCTTCGTTGTAAATGAATGTGATATCAAAGTAACGGGCAAATTCCGCGACCGCGTCCCAGTTCTCGTTCAGGACCTCCTCGGTCTGCCCGCTGTACAGCCGGTATTCCTCCGTACCGGGCAGGATCTCCCGGACGTTCAGCTCCGTTCCCTGCAGGAATCCGGCGTCCTCCCCGAAGGCAACGGTTACGGTGTAGTCTTCGCCTTCAAAGACCAGGGGGCTTTCCTGCGGCAGTGGTTCTTCTTCCCCTTCCCCGTCTTCCGCGTCTTCCCCGTCCGGTTCTTCCCCGTCCTCGTCCTCTTCGTCTTCGCCGCCGTCTTCTTCGTTCTCTTCCCCGCCGGCTTCCGGGTCTTCCCCGGTTTCTTCTTCACCCGCGGAAACGCCGGCGCCCTCGAAGGCGGTATCCATGATGTTCGGCACATTGGCTGCGAAGGAGAGGTCCAGCTTCGCGTCATTCCGGAAGGCCAGGTGGCCGATGGTCGTCAGCCCGCTCTGTTCGGAGATTTCGACCGTTTCCAGGTTCACGCAGTCCGCGAAGGCGGAATTGTTGATGATCTCCACAGAATCCGGGAGGATGACGGTCCGGAGGGTTTCGTTTCCCTCGAAGGCATGGCTTCCGATCTCCCGGACCCCGTCCGGGACGGTCACCGTATCGTCCCCGCCGTTGTACCGGACCAGGGTATCCTCTGTGATTTCAAATGCAGGAACCTCTTCCTGCACCGGTTCATCCCCGGCCGGTTCTTCCTCCGCCGGGTCTTCCGGATCCGGATCTGCCTGGGCCGGGTCATCCTGCTGCCCCTCGCCGGGCTCGCCTTCAGCCGTAGTCCCTTCGCCGCCGGCGGGTTCTGTTTCATCGCCTTCCGCAGGTTCGTTTTCCGCTGCCTGCAGCGCCGCCCAGCCTGCCGGGGTCAGCACCCGCAGGGAAAACGTCGTTCCCGCGGCGCCGGTGATGTGGACCAGCCGGCTGCTGTCCTGCTCAAAATGAATGCCCGTGAGGACAGAACGGGTACGGTCCGGTACGGCTTCCGCTTCTTCGCTGCCTTCCGCGTCCGCGTCTGCATCCTCATTTACTTTTACAAAGGTTTTCTTCTGCCCGTATTCCTCGTCGGTCAGCTCCGCGTCCAGTGCCGCGCTGCCTTCCAGTACGAAGAACAGGTCTGTTTCTGCTCCGGAGAGGATCCGGATCACAAATGCTTTTCCTTCCGCAAGGGTTCCGGTTGTCTCCCGGTCGTTCTGTTCCGGATCCCCGGACAGGTCGATCACCCGGTCCGCCGGGATTCTGTCCGGATCGTCCGGCTCCGTCTCCTGCGCTGCGGGTTCTTCGTCTCCGGACTCCTGTGCCGGGGATTCCTCGTTCCCGGGCTCCTGTGTTCCCTCTTCGCCTGGTGTTCCGGACGCGTCCTGCGGCAGTTCCTGTTCTTCCCCAGCCTGTTCCGGTTCTGCCGCCGGTTCCGCAGCGGGCGTATTCGGCGTTGTTTCCGCCGGTATTTCCTGCGCCGGTTCTGCCGGCGCGGCCGGATCCGTTTCTGCCGGCGCACCGGGAGCCGTTTCCTGTGTTGTTTCTTTGTCCGTTTCGTCCGCCGGTGCTTCCGGCGCCGCCGCTTCCTCCGGCCCCCCGTCCGGTTCCGCCGCCGGGGGAAGGTCTTCCTCCTCCGCCGGCGCCGGGTCCGCGGTTTCCGTCAGTTCCGGAAGCAGGATATCCTCCTGTTCAAAGCCGGTATCCCCGTCGGAGACCGCATGAAGAGGCACGCAGGTCAGCAGCATGCTGATCGCGCAGGAAAGGCTGATCACCTTCCGCAGACCTCTCTTCATGTTCATACCTCCGTCCCGGCGGGGTTGCTGAAAACAGGGATGTGCCTTGTCCGATATGGGAATATACTCCTGCAACTTATTATTATACTCGTTTCATCTTGATTTTTGAATACTTTCTCCCTTGCAAAACTGGAAATTTTTAGATTTTTACAGTTTTTCCGCCAAAATGTGTACGTACAATCCGGAAAACACTGAAAAAATACAAAAAAGCCCGGCATTCTGCCGGGTCTGGAACGGATCGTTTCGGTTATTCCGCGCTGCCCCTGGCGGCAGGGGCTTCAGGCTCCGGCGCATCCACGGGTTCCTCGCTGACGCGCAGCACCGGCACGGTGCCGGCGGACGCGGCATACGCGCTGTGGAAGGTCGTCGCTGCGGGATTCGGCGTGCTGCCGATTTCTTCCGTGTGTTCCTGCAGGTCCTGCAGCAGTTCGTCGTTCGAGGGGGCTGCCTGCTGCATGGTCTCCGCGGCTTTCTTCACAATCTTCTCCGCTTCGGTCTCCGCCTCGGCCTGCGTGCGGACCTGGGCCTTCTGGGCCTTGGCCTTGTCGATCTCCGTCTGAATGGACTTCGCCGCGTTCATGGCGCCGTTCTTCACGTTCTGCGCCGCCCTGCGGATCCGCTCCTCCAATTCGGAGCTGTCCATATCCTCGGTCACGAAGCTGATCTGGTACCCCAGCAGCAGGGAGGCCACGACCCCGACGATCGTCATATGCGGTGCGAAGATCAGGCACGCTGCCGCGAAAATGCTCGAGATATTGGCGATCGGTTTCCCCTGGCGGTCCACCTTCACCCGGAAATTATAAAGCTTCTGCAGGAAATTCTTTGCCTTGAATCCCTTGTTGTTCTCCATTGGCGTTGTCCTCCTGGTTTTTGAGTCATGAAGAGATGATACACCCGAACCGCGAAAAAAAGAAGGGCGGAACCGGAAAAATACATCAGGTTATTCCTCCGCTTCCGCCCTGTTTTTCCGTTTTCGGATCCGGTGCTTATGCCATCAGCTCCCGGTAGAAATCCAGGTACTGCTTCGCGGACTGCTCCCAGGACACATCCTTTTCCATGTCCCGTTTCACCATGGCGTCCCACTTCTGCCGTTCCGTGAAGAACAGCGTCTTCGCGTCGTTGACCGCCTGCAGCAGGCTGTCCGGATTGTACTGTGTAAAGGTGAACCCGTTGCCTTCCCCGGTCTCCGCGTTGTACGGCAGCACGGTATCCTTCAGGCCGCCGGTCTCCCGGACCACCGGCACCGTGCCGTATCGCATGGCGATCAGCTGGGTCAGGCCGCAGGGCTCGAACAGGCTCGGCACCAGGAAGGCGTCGGTACCGGCGTAGATCCGGTGGGCCAGCGCTTCGTTGTAGGAGATGTAGGCGCACACGTCGCCCCTGTATTTGTCTTCGTAATAGCGGAACGCGTTCTCGTACCGCGGATCGCCGGTACCCAGCACGATCACCTGGGTGTTCCCGTCCATGATCCGGGTCATGATGGCGTCCACCAGGTCCAGGCCCTTCTGGTCCGTCAGGCGGGAAACCAGGCCGAACATCATCTTGCCGCCGTCCGCCCGGGACAGGCCCAGCTGCTCCCGCAGGGCCTCCTTGTTCTCCCATTTCTTTTCCAGCACGTTGGATACGTCATACGGCGCAGCCAGCAGCTTGTCTTTGCTGCTGTCCCAGATCTCCGTATCGATGCCGTTCACGATGCCCCGCATCCGGGGGGCATGGTACCGGAGATGGGCGTCCAGGTGCTCCCCGAATTCAGGCGTCTGGATCTCCTTCGCGTAGGTGGCGCTGACCGTGGTGATCGCGTCCGCGTAGGCCAGGCCGCCTTTGAACATGTTGGCCTCGTCCTCGTTGTACTTGAGCACGGGATAATCGAACAGCCCGTCCGAAAGCCCGGACCAGTACTTCAGGTGTTCGATGCCGCAGATCCCCTGGAACCGCAGGTTGTGGATCGTCAGCATGCTTTTGCTCTTTTTCAGGCCGCAGTTCCAGAACTTGGTCTTCAGGTACAGGGGCACCAGCGCTGCCTGCCAGTCGTGGCAGTGGATCACGTCCGGATACCACTCCATGTAGTTCAGCGCGGCCAGCGACGCCTTGGAAAAATAGCAGTATTTCGGGATATCCTCCCACAGGCCCGTATAGGGATTGCCCCAGTCGAAGAATTCCCGGTTGTCGATGAAGTCGTAGGTGACGCCGTCCATCTCCAGTTCCATGATCCCGACGTAGAAGGTCCGTCCCTCCATCGTCTGGTCCATCATGAAGGAGCCGATATATTTCATCTGCTGCTTGTACTGCTCCTTGATGCAGGCATACAGCGGCAGGATCACCCGGCATTCGCAGCCTTCACGGATCAGGGCCCGGGGCAGCGCGTACATCACGTCTCCCAGTCCGCCGGTTTTGACGAAGGGATAGCATTCAGAACCTACGAAGGCGACCTTGCAACCCGTATCTGTGTTTCCCATACCGATTCCTCCCTGTTGTATGACCGGCTTCCGCCGTTTTTCAATGAATGAACGTCCGATGTCGCTTTTATTCTATCATATCTTCCGCCGGTTTTCCACCGGAAAGTTGGCTGTCCTTCCGGGGCTGCGGCGCGAAGTAATGCGCCAGCGCGTAGGCGAAATGCTGTTCGAACTTTCCGATCGCTTCGCGCGAAACCTTCTTCATCGGGAAAATCAGGTCGTAGGCGTGGAACCAGTCCGGATACACGTCCGCCTCCGCCTCAATCCCCGCCTGTTTCAGCCGCTCCACATAATCAACGGTTTCCCGGCAGAAGGGCTCGATTGCGCCTACGTACGTATAACAGGGCGGCAGCCCGGAAACATCCTCCCGCCGGGCCGGCGCTGCGTAGGGGCTCACCAGGTCCGTTCCCCAGGCGTCCCGCAGGTAGCGCTTCCAGGCCTTGTGGTTCCGCTTCGTGTTCCAGTTCGGGGCATGGTTGTCCCGGGACGTTTCCGTGTCCCGGTCATCCAGCATCGGGTACAGCGGCATCTGGAAGGCGATGTTCACGCTGCCGATGTCCTTCGCCAGCATGCACAGCGCCGCGGCCATCCCGCCGCCTGCGCTCTCCCCGCCGACCATGATCTGGTCGTCCCGGATGCCGAGCTCCTCCGCGTGCTCTTTCATGTACAGCAGCGCCGCGTAGCAGTCGTGCAGGCCGGCCGGATACGGATGCTTCCGGCTCAGCCGGTAATCCGGCGACACCACCACCGCGCCGAACTTCACCGCCAGCGACAGCGCGCGCGTCACATAGACGTCCCGGGAGGATCCGCTCTGGTATCCGCCGCCGTGGATCCACAGGACGCCGGGGCTTTTTTCCGGCGGTTCGCCGGCCGGCCGGATAATCCGGATGCGGATCCGGTGGTCCCCCGCCCGGATCGTCCGTTTCTCCGCCAGGTACAGATGATGGTGTTTTCTGCTCATATCCGCATTCAGGCTCAGACGATCCGCCTGCGCTTGTCCTTCAGTTTTCCTTCCTTCCCGAGGGCCACCAGGCGCTCATACCGCGCCGCGGCGGTCTCCAGCACCCGGCGCCACGGCACCGGGATCGTCTCCCGGGCCTTTTCCCCGACGCGGCCGGCCGCCTCCGGATCTTCCATGACTCCCCGGATCACCCGGGCCAGGTCCTTCGGGTCGTTCTCGCAGAGATACCCGTTCTCCCCGTCGCGGATCACTTCCGCCGCCGTGCTTCCCCGCACCATGACCGCCGGCGTGCCCATCACCGCCGCTTCGCGCACCACCATGGGGGCCGCGTCGTACAGCGACGGGAAAGCGAAGACCGACGCCCGGGCGTACAGCCCGTCCAGCAGGGATGTGTCCGTGATATGTCCCAGGGTCTGCGCGAGATCCTGGATGTCCAGGTCATGCAGCTTCTGTTCGATCGCGCCCAGGTCGATGCCCTGTCCGGCCAGCAGCAGGTGGAATTTCTTTCCCTGCTTCTTCAGTTCCGCGCAGGCTTCCAGCACCGTCAGGATATTCTTTTTCCAGTCCATCTGACCCACGAAAAGCACCATGGGATCGTTTCCCAGGGCAAACCGGCGGGAGACTTCCTCCACGTCCGAGGGATGGACGGTCCGCAGGGTCGCGCCGTTCGGCATCACCTGGACCTCGCCCCTGTATCCGTAGCTCCGCAGCACGTCGGCCGTGTTGTTTCCCACGGCCCATACCTCGTCGCAGCGGTTGTAGAAATTGACCACGAACTTCGTCATCATCTTCGCGACGGATTCCGATTTGGTGGTCTTCAGGAAATCATCGTAATACTTGGAATGGAACGTCGCGACCAGCGGAAGCTTGCGCACCGCCGCCAGGCGCAGCGCCTCTGACCCGGCGGTAAAAGGGCTGTGGGCATGCACGATGTCCAGCTCCACCATGCGGATCCGCTTGCGGTAATGGGCGTCCAGCATGGCCTCCCCCAGCCGGTACTGCTTCATGCCGGGCAGCGGCGTCGCGATGAAATCCAGCAATTCGTAGGGGAAGCCTCCCCGGGCACCCGTATCGTACATCGGGGCGACCACCGTCACCTGGTGCCCCATGGCAGACAGCGTCTCCGCGTAGGCCTGTACTACCCGGCCTACGCCGTCCACCACCGGCAGGAACGTATCGGTAAACTCCCCGATCCTCAGCATTTTCTGTTCACCTCTTAACTTTTATTATCTCACGAACAGGTCAAAAAAGCAAACGGGCCGTCTGTCTTGTTGCCGCCTGCAAATAATGGTATACTGAACCGAAAATCGGGGAATGGCCCCGGAAGCAGGGAGGAGACCGGATATGCCGGATGTTGCCGTACACGCCGTCTTCGGGCGGGAGGTCCTGGCGGAACTGGACCGCGGGATCACGGAAAGGATCCGGGAGGTCCCGTATACCTTTGCGCTGTTCGGGCCGGATCTCTGGTTCATGTACCAGCCCTGGAAGCGGCGCGAGGGCCGCGGCCGGCGGATGCATACCACCCGGACAGGCGAGTTCCTCCTGTCCCTCGCCCGGCAGGCGAAGGGCAGCCGCTGCCGGGAGGAGATGTTCTCGTATCTCGCGGGTTTCCTGTGCCACTACGCGCTGGACGCGGAAACCCATCCCTATATCATCCACATGACCGAGGAAAAAACGAAGATCCCCCGCGGCCATATGAGCTTTGAGCACACGCTCGACCGCCTGGAGATGGAGCGGGCCGGGGTCTGGGGCGAAAAGCACCCGGTCACGGACCACTATTACCCGAAGCTGCGCCTCCCGGAATGCATGCGGGAGGATATCGACGCCGTCTTCCTGGAGGTCTACGGCTGGCCGCGCTGCTGGAAAGCGCTGAACCATGCCGGTCCCCGGTACCGGCTTTGCTACCGGTTCCTGGAGAAGCCGAAGGGCCTGGTCACCCGCCTGGCAAAAATTACGAAGCATCCGGCCCTGCGGTCTCTGACCTACGCCCTCTCCCATTTTGAGGGAACGGACGTGGAGAACACCGGGCATGCCGAATGGGCCCACAGCCATGAACCGTCGCAGCGGTCCGCTGCGGATTTTAATGAACTGAAGGATACCGCCCGGCGCGCGGCGCTGGAAATGATCACAGCCGCATACCGGTATATTTTCCTTTCGGAGATCAGCGAAGAAGAACTGTCCCGGATCATCGGGAACCGCTCATACCTGAGCGGGCTTCCGGCGGATGATCCGCGGAATACATCGGTTTCCTTCCTTCTGCCGCCCCGGAAGGCGGAAAGGAAACGGCGCCCATGAGCAGTTATATCAACAGCCCGGTCACCAACCTGCTGGTCACGGCCGTCGTAGCCCTGCTGGTCCTCGTCCTTCCCTGGGCGGACCGGAAAATCTGTACCCGGCACGGCCTGAACCTGCACGGCGGCGTCAGCGCGAATCCCCGCGCGGATCTCCTGCTGAGCCTGCGTCAGGGGCTCCTGGTCACCGGCCTGGCCCTGTATCTCCTCGTTTTCTTCTGGCTTACCTTCCTGTCCCGTTCCGTCATGGACGGCTACGCCGTGCATGTGGCGCCGCTCGAGGACCTGAAGAACGCGTTTGAAACCGAACATGGATTTTCGGACGTCATTTCCCGCCTGTTCACGGAAGGCTTTTCCGTCTTTTCGAACATCCGGCTCGTCCGGCCGGAGGACATCTCCCAGTTCTACCTGAACATGGTCTTCTTTGTCCCCTTCGGCTACCTGCTCCCCTATACCTTCCGCTGGTTCCGGGAGCGGGTCCGCACCCGGCCGGTGGGCGTCTGCTTCCTGATCTCGTTCTTCACCGAGAATATGCAGCTGATGAGCCAGCGCGGCCTGTATGACCTCGACGATATGATCTCCAACACCCTCGGCGGGCTCATCGGCCAGCTGCTGTACATCTCCTTTGCCTACGTGGTCACCCATCCGGACTGGAAGCGGGATCTCCGCAGTACCCGTTACTGGCGGAAACGGGCCAGGAACAGCGTCCTGTACCGCAGCCGCGGACAGATCGCGGCCAACTGCACCGTCCTGCTTGCCTCCGACCGGGAGGCCGTCTGGGATTTCTACGTGCGGAAGCTGGGGTACCGTCCGCTCCGCCGTACCGAGGAGGACGGCGAGGAAGTGCTCCTGCTCTCCCTCGGCCAGAGCCTGCTGCGGTTCCGCTGCGGCGCGGGGCTGTCCCCCCTGCCGGAGCAGGCGCTGCGCATCCGTGCCGCGGGGCTGCCGGCCATCCGGGCGCGCCTGCAGGAGGCGGGCATCGATAACGGGGAATATGAAGAAGACCCGTATACCGGGCAGCGGGAGCTGCGGTTTACGGGTCCGGATAATGTTCAGATTACGATTACCGAGGTGGACTGATCCTTATTCCTGCAGGCTGCCCAGCAGCTTCAGGAAGTTGTACAGGCCCAGGTTCCAGATGTCGAAGTTATGGTCGCCCGGGCGTTCCTGCCAGCACCAGTTTGCCTCGCTCAGCCGGCTGTCCGCCGGCATTTTCTTTGCCGCGGCGGACGCGGCCGCGTAGGCGATGCTGTCCTGCGATCCGCACAGGTTGTAGAAGTACCGGATGGAAAGCTCCTCCGGGAATTTTTTCAGTTCCGCCGCGATCTTCGCCGAGGGGTAGGAGGTCGGCGCCGCGGAAAAGGCCCCGAAGGCGGAGAACAGGTCCAGGCATTCGCACAGGCCGATGTTGATCGTCTGCATGCCGCCCATGGACAGCCCGGCCATCGCCCGGTGCTCCCGGTCCGCGTACGTGCTGTAGTGCGCGTCGATATACGGCAGCAGGTCGTTGCGCAGCTCCTGCCCGAAGGCGTAGAAGGTCTGCATATTGCTGAAATCGGTGTTCGCGTAGTTCGCGGAGGACCGTCCGTTCGGCATCACGATGATCAGGTTCTTCACGAATCCATCCGCGAACAGGTGGTCCGTTACCTTTTTGATCCGGCTGTCCGCGGATCCGAAGCCCCATTCGTACTCGTTCCCGCCCACCCCGTGGCACAGGACCAGCACGTCGCAGGGCGTGCCTTCTTCATATCCGGCCGGAACATAGACCAGCGCGGGCTTTTCCACGTCCGCCCCGTCCCCGGAATAATCCTTCGAGGGATAGCGGATGGTGTCGATCCGGCCGGCTCCTTCTTTTACAGGCAGATAGTATCCGCCGGGAATCGCGTCCTCAAACATGTACACCGCCCCTTTGCCCGTTTCTTCGCCTTCCGCTGCCGCGCCGCATGCCGTCACGGCCAGGAGAACCGCCAGCAGCAGTGCCGCCGCCCGGGAACCGTACCGTTTTTTCATGGATCTCATCTCCTTGTCCGGAGATCATTTTACACGCCTTCCAGCTGCCTGTAAATGCCTGTGGATTTCAGGGCCGGAAGCACCGCGTGGTAGAAGATCGGCGCGACCACGATGGCAAAGGCGGCGTTGATCAGGGACGGCCCCAGCTTGGCGATCATCACCGTCGGAATCGTATCGGCCGGAACGGGCTCCACGTACATCTTGAAGATCCAGGTCTTCAGCATGTACAGCGCCACATAGGTCAGCGCGCCGATCACGCAGCTGATCACCAGCGGCAGGATGGTCTCCTTCGCCGAGGAATCCCTGTACTTCTTCATGAACGCGCGGAACAGGACCGCCGCGACCCAGGCCATGGCAAACTTGCTCACAAAGGTGATCACTGCGTCCAGGGGCCCGTAACCGCCGAAGAGCACGTCATACAGCGCGGAGCCGAGGCCCGCGGAAAGGCCGCCCGTCACCGGCCCGAGCAGCAGGCCGGCCAGCAGGCACATGGCGTTCGCGAAGTGCACCTTGGACTGTCCCAGCGGGATCCGGAACAGGGTGATCACGCAGATAATGGCGGCCATCACGGCGCCGAATACAATTCTTGTCAGCTGGTTGTCGTTCTTCTTCATGGGGTTCATCTCCCTTGACTTTGATCGGCATGAAGTATATGCTCTCTTTGGTCGTATGAAAAGTACCAGAAAAGGAGTTTTTTATCATACCAGATGAGTGAGAACAAACCGGCCTACCTGGCCCTGTATGAATCCCTCCGGGAGGAGATTGTTTCCGGCGTCCGCCCCCGGGGCAGCCGCCTGCCCTCCCGCCGTTCCCTGTCCCGGGACCGGGGTGTCAGCGAAGTGACCGTGGACCACGCGGTTGAGCTCCTCTGCGAGGAAGGCTATGCCGAAGCCCGTCCCCGCAGCGGCGTCTTCGTTTCCTACCGGGACGGGGACGGCTTCTCCGTCCCCGCCGCGGAAGCGCGTCCCGTCCTGCCGGCCGTACCGCGGCCGGAAGCGCGGAACACCTTTCCCTTCCCGACCCTGGCGAAGGTCATGCGCCGGGTCCTGTCGGACTATGGAGAAATGCTCCTGGTCAAGACGCCGAACGCCGGCTGCGAAGCCCTCCGGGAAGCGCTCCGCAGCTACCTGGCCCGCAACCGGGGCATCCGCGTTTCCGCGGACCAGATTGTCATCGGCAGCGGTGCGGAATACCTCTACGGCCTCGTGGTGGAGATGCTGGGCCGGGACCGGATCTGGGGCCTGGAATCCCCGTCCTATGAAAAAATCGAGCGGGTGTACCGCTCGAGGGGAGTTCAATGTGATCTGCTGCCCCTGGGCCGGGACGGCATCCTGTCCGAAGCGCTGCAGGAGACGAAGGCCTCCGTCCTGCACATCACGCCGTTCCGGAGCTTCCCCTCCGGTATCACGGCGTCCGCCTCCAAGCGCCGGGAATACCTGCGCTGGGTTTCCGCGCCGGATCGTTTCATCGTGGAGGATGACTACGAGTCGGAATTTTCCCTCCTGCGTAAGCCGGAGGAAACGGTCTTTGCCGCCACGCCCCTGCAGAATGTGATCTACCTGAATACGTTCTCCCGCACGGTTTCTCCCTCCATGCGCGTGGGATATATGGTCCTGCCGGAAAAACTGGTTCCCGTCTTCCGGGAGAAGGTCGGCTTCTATTCCTGTTCCGTCCCCGCCTTTGAGCAGTATGTCCTGGCGGAGCTGCTGAAAAACGGGGAATTTGAGCGCCATATCAACCGTGTGCGCCGGCGCGAACGGAAGCAGCCTTAATCCCGGCTGTCCAGCCGCGAGAATCCCTCTCCCAGTGCCTCATGCGCCTCGGAGATGAACATGAAGGCTTTTTCATCCTCTTCTTCCACAATCCGCTTGACGGACATGATCTCCTGCCTGGCCGCGACGCAGAGCACCACCGGCTGCTGTGTGCCGGTATACGCGCCTTTCGCCGACAGGTGCGTCACGCCGCGCCCGACCTCATCCATCAGGCGCTTCGTGATCTCCTCCCAGCGGGATGTCATGATGAAGCAGGCCTTGTTGCCGCTGAAGCCCATCATCACCGCGTCGATGACCCGGGAGCAGACATAGATGTTGATAAAGGCATAGAGCGCCTGCTCCGTACCGATCGCCGCCGCGGCGCCCAGCACCACCAGGCAGTCCAGCCCGAACAGGAACATGCCCACGGAGATGAACGGCAGCCTCCGGTGCACCATCCGGGCGACCATATCCGTGCCGCCGGTCGTGGCCCCGCCCCGGAGGATCAGTCCCAGCCCCGCGCCGAGGACAACGCCGCCGAACAGCGTGCCCAGCAGCGGATCGTAGCTGACAGGCCGGATCGGCAGGATGTCGATCAGGATGGAGAACAGGAACGTCGCGATCAGGCTGCGGAAGGCAAAGACCTTGCCCATCGACCGGTAGCCGATGATGAACAGCGGGATGTTCAGCAGCAGGGAGACCGTGCCGACCGGAAGGCCGAACAGGTGGTTCAGGATCGTCGCTACGCCCGTCAGGCCGCCCGGGGCGATGCTGTTGGGTACCAGGAACGCCGGATACGCCGCGGCTCCGATCACGCAGCCCAGCAGGATCTGCAGGTAGCTGTTCGCGATCTCCCTCGCGCCGACCGTGCGGATATGGTTTCGGACGGATTCCCGGATTCCGTGCTTCATGGAAAAAAACTCCTTTATCGTACTTCGACGGAAAACCTGTGCGGCAGGCAGATGATCATCCCGGACATCACCCGGGTCTCCAGGTTGTCCCTTGTCACAGGCTCCATATGGACGCAGTCCTGTCCCTCGCAGTTCGCGCTCTCCATATAGACGCTTTCCCCCGTGAGGACCAGGTTGTTTTCATAGCCGTTGTCCTGCAGGACCCGGACCGTATGCGCCTCCCCGAAGGGCAGGACCGCGATCTCCTTCCCGTCCAGCGTCAGGATCACCTGCAGGTCGTCCTGTTTTTCATCGGCGGAAGCGGGGCCGGCGTATTCCGCGCCGTCCACAAGGATCTTCACGCCGGCAGGCGTGCTTCCCGGGCGGAGGAATACCAGGCAGAGCACCGCTGCCGCGGCGGCCAGCAGGGCCGCTGCCGCCAATGCTTTTTTCTTCATGCCGCGCACCTCCCCCGATTCTTTTCAGGCCGCCTGAATCCTATCACAAAGCAGCCCGGAAAGCAACCGGAAAGCCGGTCCGGAAAGGCGCCTCCCGGGTGCCCGGGAACGCCTTTTCCCGCGTGCCGGGAACAAAGCGCGGTTTTCCCCCGTTTTCATAAACGGAAGCCCGGTTTGAACGGGCTGTACGCGTTGTGATATAATTCCGGGGAACAGGTCCCGTCCATCCGCTGAAGAAGAGGTGATCCCATGCGGAAAGCATTGCCCTGCGCGCTGCGTGCGCTCTGCTGCGCCGTGATGCTGGCGCTTCTGTTTTCCCTGCCCTGCGCCGCCGGCGCGGAGGAAACGGACGTCCTCGCGGATGCCCTCCCGATCCTGGTCAACAAGGATTATCCCGTATCAGAGGATTTCGTCCCGGCGGACCTGGTGCTCCTCACCGATGTGCTGGACTCCTCCATCGTCAACGTGAAGAACAAGGACTGCCAGGCCGTCCGCGGGGCCGCCGAAGCCCTGGAAACCATGCTGGAGGCTGCCCGGGACGACGGCGTCAAAAACTGGCAGATCAACACCGCCTACCGCAGCATCCCGGACCAGCAGAAGCTCCTGGACAACAAGGTCCGGCGCTATATGAAGGACAACGGCCTGAGCCGTTCCAAAGCCCGGGCCCGGGCGCTCCGTACGGTGGCGGAGCCCGGCTGCAGCGAGCATCATCTCGGTCTCGCCTTTGACATCACTGCGAAGGGAGCTTCCGGTTTTAAGGGAACGAAGCAGTGCAAATGGCTCCATGCCCACTGCTGGGATTACGGTTTCATCGTCCGCTACCAGGAGGATAAAACCGATATCACCGGCTTCGCCGCCGAGGAATGGCATATCCGCTACGTCGGCGTTGAACATGCCGTCGCCATGCGGGACGGCAACCTCTGCCTCGAGGAATACCTCGACGGCGTCCAGGAGGATCCCACCGGGTTCCTGGTCGAGGATACCGAAGAGGATATCGATTTCGCTGACCTGTTCCCGTAACGTACAATGACAGGAAAAGCCGGACCCGGAAAACCGGGTCCGGCTTTTTGCTGCGCCCCTGCGCCGGAGGATCCCTTTATCCAAGCAGCTCCGCCCTCCGTGCTTCGATTTCCGCCAGCAGGGGGCCGTAATCCGCCTGCGTCCGGTTCCGGAGGAGTTCGGTGATCTGCTGCACCGGCGTAAGGATCGGCGTCAGCGCCATATTCGCCGTCACGCCTTTGAGCGCGTGCGCGGCTTCAAATCCTTTTTCCAGGTCCCCGGACGCGACCGCTTCCTTCAGCCGGTCAAAGGAGGGATCCTGAAGGGCTTTCTCCGTAAGCCGCAGGTAAAACGCCTCGTTGCCGAGACACCTTTCCAGCGCTTCATCCACATTTGCGCCCCATGCGCGCAGGGTTTCAACCGTGATCATACCCGGGAACCTCCTTTTTGTTTCAGGAATGATTCGAATTCCTCCGGGGGCATCGGTTTCGCGAAATAGTACCCCTGGACAATATCGCAGCCCATCTCTTTCAGCGTCAGCATCTGTTCCTCCGTCTCGACCCCCTCCGCGATCAGGGGAACAGAAAGCGCCCGGGAAATATCCAGCGTGATCCCGATCATCCGGGTGTCTCCGTTCCCGCTGAACGCCGTGCGGATAAACATCATATCCAGCTTCAGCGCGTCGATCGGCAGGGTGGAGATCATGTTCAGCGAGGAGTAGCCCGATCCGAAGTCGTCCATTTCAATCACAAATCCTGCCCTGCGCAGGCCGCTGACGACGCTGACGATCCTTTGCGCGTCCTGGGTATAGGCCGACTCGGTGATTTCAAGGTGCAGGTCGCTGCAGGCAAGCCTGTTCATTTCCGCCAGTCCCAGGATTGTTTCCGTCAGTTCCGGGTCCAGCATATCGATGCGCGAAACGTTGACCGAAACAGGCACAAAGCGTCCGAGCGTGTCCTTCCACCGGCGGATCTGCCCGGCGGCTTCCCGCCAGACGTAATGATCCAGTTCCCGGATCAGTCCGTTTCCCTCCAGGAGCGGGATAAACACGCCGGGACTGATCATCCCCAGTTCGGGATGCTTCCAGCGAACCAGCGCCTCCGCGCCGCAGAGGACGGGATGGTCCGGCCGGATATCGAACTTCGGCTGGTAGTAAACGATAAACTGCTTCTGCGCGACAGCCTCCCGGAAATCGTCCAGCAGGCGCTCCGCAAAGACCTCTTTTTCATGCAGCGCGTCATCATAGACGGCCACGCACGAGGAAAAGCTGCCGCGGATCGAATCCGCCGCGCTTATCGCGCGGTCAAACCGTTGTTCCGTGTCCAGTGCCGTGTCCGCGGCGGGGCAGACGCCGACGCGGATCCGCACGCGTCCCTTCGCACCTCCGCAGGCAGCTTCGGTAATCCGATCCGCCATGGACGCGTAGTCAGTCCGGCGGGGACAGTAGATCTGGAAAGTGTCCGCCTCCCCGCGGCAGGCAATTCCGCCGGATTCCCGGACGATCGCGAGCAGCTCCCTGCCGATCCGCCGGAGCACCTCGTCCGCGTAAGCCCTGCCGAAGCGCTCGTTGATCATCCGGAACCGGTTGACGTCCACAACGACCGCGTCGGCCGGTTCGTCCCGGTGGAACAGGTCATACTGCTCCGCATAGCGGTGGAAGTACTCCCGGTTATACAGGCCGGTGAGATGATCCCGCTCCGTCCAGCGGATCAGGTCCCGGTTCTCGGACAGTTCGATGCTCCGCCGGACGCGAGCCAGGATGATCTCATGCCGGGGATACGGTTTGGAGATAAAATCGCTCGCGCCGGAATTCAGGCTGTCCACCTCTGACTCCACATCGGAGGTCAGGACGATGACGGGGATCCTGGACAGGTCCATATCCTTCTTGATCTCGCGAAGGATATCCAGCCCGTGCATGTCCGGAAGGATCAGGTCCAGCAGGACGAGGCTGAGGGTACCGGGATCCGCCCGGATCATGGCAAGCGCTTCGGCGCCGGTTTCCGCGAAGAGGATTTCATACTCCTGCTCCAGGTAAGCATTCAGGAGTTCGCGGTTCACAAGTTCATCCTCAACGATCAGGATCCGCCGTTCCCTGTTCGCGTCATACAGGTCCGGTATACTGCCCATGGTGTTCTGTCTGTTCATGGACGTTTTCTCCTTTTTGCCCGTTCCCCTTCAGGGAATCATCCGGATATTCCGAAAACACCTGTGTCCTCCTGCCTTCCGGCGGTCGGGCACTCCTGTCGGGCGGCTATGTATGATCATCTGTGGACAAATTATAACCCGTTATGCGCAGAATGGCAAGAACCGCCCGGGGAATTGAAAAAAGGATCCCGGGGCGTGCTGTGCGGCTGCCCCGGGATCCGTATGCGGTTTTCCTGTTTTATTCCAGTTCGAAGGCGCCCGTGTACAGCTGGTAGTACTGGCCTTTTTCCGCGATCAGCTGGTCGTGGCTGCCGCGTTCGATGATCCGTCCGTGGTCCAGCACCATGATGACGTCGCTGTTCTGGACCGTGGACAGCCGGTGCGCGATCACGAAGACCGTCCGGCCTTCCATCAGCTTGTCCATGCCCTTCTGCACCAGCGCCTCCGTCCGTGTGTCGATGGAGGAGGTCGCCTCATCCAGGATCATGACCGGCGGATCTGCCACCGCCGCCCGGGCGATGGAGATCAGCTGCCGCTGGCCCTGGCTCAGGCCGCTGCCGTCGCCCTTGAGTACTGTCTGGTAACCTTCCGGCAGGCGGGTGATGAAATCGTCCGCGTTGGCCAGCTTCGCCGCCGCGATGCATTCCTCGTCCGTCGCGTCCAGCTTGCCGTAGCGGATGTTGTCCATAACCGTCCCGGTGAACAGGTTCACATCCTGCAGCACCACGCCCAGGGACTTCCGCAGGTCGTCCTTGCAGATCTTGTTGATATTGATGCCGTCGTAACGGATCTTGCCGTCCGCGATATCGTAGAAGCGGTTGATCAGGTTGGTGATTGTCGTCTTGCCCGCGCCGGTCGCGCCGACGAAGGCCACCTTCTGGCCCGGCCGTGCGTACAGCGAAATATCATGCAGCACGGGCTTTTCCGGTTCATACGCAAAGTCCACATGCTCCATCACCACGTCGCCCGCCAGCTTCGTGTAGGTCACGCTGCCGTCCGCGCTGTGGGGATGCTTCCAGGCCCACAGGCCGGTATGCTCCGGCGTTTCGGTCAGCTCCCCGTTCACTTCCTTCGCGTTCACCAGGTGCACATAGCCCGCGTCCGCCTCCGGCTCCTCGTCCATCAGGGCGAAGATCCGGCCTGCGCCGGCCACGGCCATGGCGATGAAGTTGATCTGCTGCGCCATCTGGTTGATGGGCATCATGAAGTTCCGGCTCAGCGTCAGGAACGCCACGATGCTGCCCAGCGTCAGCGGACCCGTTCCGGCCAGGCTCACGTTCGTCACGCCGCCGATGGCCAGCGCGCCGCCGGCAATCGCCAGCACCACGTACAGCAGGTGGCCCATGTTGTTGTTTACCGGGCCAAGGATGTTGGCCAGCTTGTTCGCTTCCGTCGCGTTCGCGGTCAGCTCGTCGTTCCGCCGGTCAAACTCTTCCTTCGCTTCCGGTTCATGGTTGAAGACCTTGACCACCTTCTGGCCGTTTACCATCTCTTCGACATAGCCGTTCAGGGAAGCCAGGGACGCCTGCTGTTTCACAAAGTATTTCGCGCTGCCGCCGCCGATCTTCATCGTGGCCTTCAGCATCAGGAAGGTCCCCGCGACGATCAGCAGCGTCAGCCACAGGCTGCAGCTCAGCATCGTGATGAACACCACCGTCAGCGTAATGACGGAGGAGATGCTCTGGGGCAGCACCTGGCTGACCATCTGGCGCAGCGTATCGGTGTCGTTGGTATAGTGGCTCATGACCTCGCCGTGGGTATGCGTGTCAAAGTAGCGGATCGGCAGGGTCTGCATGTGCGCGAACAGCTCGTCCCGCACCTTCCGCAGCACGCTCTGGCTGACGACCGCCATGATGCGCGCCTGCGCGAAGGTCGCAACGATCCCCAGCACAAACAGGATCGACATCTTCAGCATGGCTGCCGGCAGGCCGGTCTCCTCCAGGGAGAGGTGGTCCCGCAGCGCCGGGATAATATGGTTGTCGATGACCGTGCCCATGAACCGCGCCGTCAGGGCGGTCGTCAGGGCGTTCAGCACGATGCATACCAGCACCACCAGCAGGCGGGGCCAGTAAGGCTTCAGGTAGCGCATCAGGCGCACCAGGGTTTTTTTATCCAGCGGCTGGCGCGGGCCCATGCCGCGGGGGCCGCGGGGACCGCCGCCCATGGCGGGGGCCTGTGCCTTCGGGGCGGGGTTTTTCCGTTCACTCATGGTCCTCGCCTCCCTTCGTCTGGGAATCATGCACTTCACGGTAGATCGCGCAGCGCTCCAGCAGCTCCGCGTGCGTTCCGATGTCCGCGATCCTTCCGTTGTCCAGCACAACGATCAGGTCGGCGTCCTGCACGGACGCCACCCGCTGCGCGATGATCAGCTTGGTTGTATCGGGAATATAGCTGCGGAAACCCGCCCGGATCTGCGCGTCCGTCCGGGTGTCCACCGCGCTGGTGCTGTCGTCCAGGATCAGGATCTTCGGCTTCTTCAGCAGCGCCCGGGCAATGCACAGCCGCTGCTTCTGCCCGCCGGAAACGTTGGTTCCGCCCTGTTCGATCCAGGTATCGTACCCGTCCGGGAAATCCCGGATGAAGTCGTCCGCCTGGGCCAGGCGGCACGCCTCCTCCATTTCTTCGTCCGTGGCGTTCTCGTTGCCCCAGCGCAGGTTGTCTTTGATCGTGCCGCTGAACAGTTCGTTCTTCTGCAGCACCATCGCGACCTCGTTCCGCAGCGCGGTCAGGTCGTAGGCTTTCGCGTCCTCCCCGCCGATGCGCACGGTGCCTTCGGTGGCGTCGTACAGCCGGGGAATCAGCTGCACCAGCGAACTCTTGCCGCTGCCGGTGCCGCCCAGGATGCCGACCACCGCGCCGGACGGGATATGCAGGTCGATGTCCTCCAGGGTGTCCCGCTCGCTGTCCTTCGCGTAGCGGAAGCTGACGTGGTCAAAGTCGATGGATCCGTCCTTTACTTCCGTTTTCGCGTTTTCGGGCGTCACGATGTCCGGCTGCTCGTCCAGCACTTCCACGATGCGCTGCGCGGACGCCCGGCTCATCATGATCATCAGGAACGTGAAGGACACCATCATCAGGCTGGACAGGATCTGGATCACGTAGGTGATCAGGCTGGTCAGCTGGCCGGTGGTCATCCCGTCCGCCGGATTGACGACCGCCTTCGCGCCGAGCCACGCGATGATCAGCGTGCAGGTATAGATGCACGTCATCATCAGCGGGGACATGAAGGCGATGTTTTTCTCCGCGCGGATGAAATCCTTCCAGATCGATCCGGAGATCGTGTTGAACTTCTCCGTCTCATAGTCCTCCCGCACGAAGCTCTTGACCACCCGTACGCCCCGCAGGTTTTCCTGTACGACGTTGTTCAGCTTGTCGTAGGTCTGGAACACCCGGCGGAAGATCGGATGGGTCCGGCTCATAATGAAATAGATGCCGAAGCCCAGGACCGGAAGTGTGAAGATGAACACCATGGAAAGCCGGGCGTTGATCGTCAGCGCCATGATCATGGAGAAGATCAGCGTCAGCGGCGCGCGCACCGCCATCCGCAGGATCATCTGGAAGCTGTTCTGCACGTTCGTCACGTCCGTGGTCAGCCGCGTGATGATCGACGAGGTGCTGAATTTGTCGATATTCGCGAACGAATAGTCCTGGATCCGGTAATACATGTCATGCCGCAGGTTCCGTGCGAACCCGGCGGACGAAACGGCCGCCATACGTCCGCTCATCACGCCGGACAGCAGGGAGATGAACGCCGTCACCAGCAGGAGCCCGCCGTACAGCAGGATCTGTCCGATGCTCCCGGGATTTTCGTCCGTTCCGATCCCGCGGTCAATCAGCAGCGCCATGATCATCGGAATCAGCGCTTCCATCGCGACCTCCCCGACCATGAACAGGGGCGTCGCAATGGTCTGCCGCTTGTACTCCCGGACCCGCGCAAGCAGTTTCTTGATCATTTCATTTCCGATCCTTTCTTCATATACATGAAACCTGTTAATTTTATCACAGCGCCCCGGGAACTGCAATCCGTCCCCGTTCGTTATGTCATTGCAGGCCTGTGTATTTCATTCGTATTTTCCTTGTCCGCGCCCGTCCTCCATGCTAAAATGAGTGGAAATTTGAGGAAACCCGCACGCCGGGGGAAAGGAGCCGCCGTAGGATGAAAAAGGTTTTTGCCCTGCTGCTCGGATTCCTGCTGCTGTGCGGCGCCGCCCTGGCGGAGGAGGTATCCTTCGGCGGTGTTTCCTTTGACCGCAGTGCGGAAGCGATTGACATGGGAGACCGGCCCGTTGAAAATTTCAAAGACTTCATCGCCTTCCTGCAGGAATTCCCGAACCTGAAAAAGGTGGATATGTATGCCACCGGGATCACCGCGGAGAATGTCGAAAAGCTTGAAAATGCTTTTCCCGGCATTACCTTTGGCTGGTATCTGAAGATGATGCGCTACCATTTTGTCCGTACCGACGCCGATGCTTATTCCGCCCTCGACGGCTCGCATCCCAGGCATACGGATGAGGAATTCAAACTCCTGAAATACTGTCCCGGCCTCCTGGCCCTGGACCTCGGCCACAACGACATCCGGGAAGCTTCCTTCCTCAGGAGCATGCCGGATCTCCGGCTGCTGATCCTGGCGGAGAATCCGAACCTTCACTGCCTGGAACTCATTTCCACCCTGCAGGACCTGGAATACCTGGAACTTTTCTCCTGCGGAATTGAGGATATCTCTCCCCTGACCGCTCTGACCGGCCTCATGGACTTGAACCTGAGCAACAACCGGGTGAAGGACTGGCGTCCCCTGAAAGAAATGAAATGGCTCAGGCGTCTCTGGATCTCCGGCATGTGCACCGGGAACCGGAAGAAGCCGGAGCTGACCGCTGAGGAGCGGCAGGAACTGGAGGAAGCGCTCCCGTACACGGAAATCATGTACACCGGCGAACCCACGGCCAACGGCTGGCGCTGGCTCAGCAAAAACGTTCCTGCGCCCCATTATGCGGTGATCCGGGAGATGTTCTACGGGGATACCCAGTATTATGTACCGTTCGAAGAATCTCCTCCCCTGCCCGGGGAAGTCCGGGAAGGCCTGGATGTGGAGGATACCGATATCGAGGAAGAAACTTTAAATCCCTGAAGAATTAATATACAGAAAGAAGGAACCTTGCCATGTCAGCGATTGAAACCATCTGCGTACAGGGCGGCTACACGCCGAAGAACGGAGAACCCCGCCAGGTCCCGATCATCCAGTCCACCACCTTCAAGTACGATACCAGCGAGGATATGGGCAAACTCTTTGACCTGGAAGCCTCCGGCTATTTCTATTCCCGCCTGCAGAACCCGACCTGCGATACCGTCGCCGCGAAGATCTGCGCCCTGGAGGGCGGCACCGCCGCCATGCTGACCGGTTCCGGCCAGGCGGCCAATTTCTACGCCGTGTTCAACATTGCCAATGCCGGGGACCATGTGGTCGCCTGCTCCGCGATCTACGGCGGCACCTACAACCTCTTCGCCGTCACCATGAAGAAAATGGGGATCGACTTTACCTTCGTCTCCCCGGACTGCACCGCGGAGGAGCTGGACGCCGCCTTCCGCCCCAACACGAAGGCCGTCTTCGGCGAGACCATCGCCAATCCGGCCCTGTGCGTGCTGGATATTGAGCTCTTTGCCGATGCCGCCCACCGCCACGGCGTGCCGCTGATCATCGACAACACCTTCGCCACACCCGTCAACTGCCGTCCCATCGAATGGGGCGCCGATATCGTCACCCATTCCACCACCAAGTACATGGACGGCCACGGCAGCGCCGTCGGCGGCTGTATCGTGGACAGCGGGAAGTTCGACTGGACCGCCCATGCGGAGAAGTTCCCCGGCCTCACCACGCCGGATGACAGCTACCACGGCGTCATCTATGCCGAGCGTTTCGGCCTGGCCGGCGCCTTCATCACCAAGGCGACCGCCCAGCTCATGCGCGACTTCGGCTCCGTCCAGAGCCCCCAGAGCGCGTTCCTGCTGAATCTCGGTCTGGAAAGCCTCCACGTCCGGATGAAGCGCCACTGCGAGAGCGCCCAGGCTGTTGCCGAATTCCTGGCCACGAATGAAAACATCTCCTGGGTCACCTACTGCGGCCTGCCCGGGGACAAATACCATGAACGGGCCCTGAAGTACCTGCCGAACGGCTCCTGCGGCGTCGTTTCCTTCGGGGTGAAGGGCGGCCGCAAGGCGGCGGAAGCCTTCATGAAGAAGCTGAAGCTCATCGCCATCGAGACCCATGTGGCGGACGCCCGCTCCTGCTGCCTCCACCCCGCCAGCGCCACCCACCGCCAGATGAATGACGACGAGCTCAAAGCTGCCGGGATTTCCCCGGACCTCGTGCGCCTCAGCGTCGGCCTGGAAAGCAAGGAGGACCTGATCGCCGATCTGGCGCAGGCCCTCGCATAAAACGGAAGAAGGCAGTTTTCGCTTAGTTCCTGAGGATCAGGTACAGCACCACTGCCACCAGTCCAAGTCCGAATACAATCAATCCGTAGCTGAAATTGGTCATCACATCGATGGCCTTTTTCGGTATGTGGTCGTGCACGGCCAGGTCGTCCGGCTGTGCGTCCTCCGGTTTTTTCGCGGGAACCGGGATCCGGCGGAGGACCGTGTTCTCCGCCAGCACGGAGACCGCGTCCGGGATCCCGGCGATCCACCGGACCGGCTTCTCCATCAGCAGCCGGCACGTTCCCGGCAGGCCTTTGCTGCCCAGGAGGTCGATCACGCCGCTCACCTTCGTGATCAGCCAGGTCACCCCCGCGCACAGCGGGCGGTACACCGCTTCCTCCAGGTCCAGCCGGGAGGGCCAGCGGTCCGTGTATTCGCGGATTCCGTCCCCGCGCTTTTTCATCAGCAGCGGGCGGATCACGCCGAAGTACACCGCAGCGCCGATCGCCAGGGAGATGCCCGCTCCTTTCAGGTTGGTTCCGGAGAACCAGTGGATTGCGTGCATCTTTTCTTCCAGGTGCATGAATTCCTGTCCCAGGGCGGCGATCCGCGCCATGGTTTCCGACGGTGCCGAGCCCATCACCGGCAGCAGGGCCGCCGGGATCAGCAGCGCCGCCGCGCTGAAGCCGTTCATGTATTTCCGCTTCTGCGCGTCGTATTTCGCCTGTACGGCGGGATCGGCGTTCTTTTCCACAAACAGCGCGACGAACAGCTTCGTCATATACGCCGCCGTCAGCCCGCCGCTCACCAGGAAGATCCATTCGGCGCCCTTCATCCACAGGACGGACCGTCCTGCTTCCGCCAGCACCTCCGTGTATTCCACGATGCTCTCATGCAGCAGCGTTTTGCTGATATATCCGCTGAACAGCGGTACGCCGGCGATTCCCAGGCATCCGCACAGGAAGGCCGCCGCCAGCGCGGGCTTTCCGCGGCCGAAGCCCCGGATATCGTTCAGGTTCAGTTTATGCGTATTCATGTACACGGCGCCGGCGCACATGAACAGCACCAGCTTGAACATCGAGTGGTTGATCATGTGCAGCTCCGTGCCCCAGACCGCCAGGCCGTTCTCCTCTCCCAGCAGGCACTGCATGCCGATCCCCGTCAGGATAAACCCGATCTGGGAAACCGAGGAGCAGGCCAGTGTCCGCTTCAGGTTGACGGAGAATACCGCCAGCACGGCGCCGAGCAGCATCGTCGCTTCGCCGAGGATCAGCAGGGCGCTGCCCCATCCCGCGTCGTGCAGGAATACCTGCCCGGACAGCACCAGCACGCCGAAGATCCCGGCCTTGGTCAGGATGCCGGACAGCAGGGCGGAAGCCGGCGCCGGAGCGGCCGGATGTGCCTTGGGCAGCCAGATATGCAGCGGAAACATACCCGCCTTCGCGCCGTAGCCGAACAGGATCAGCGATCCGGCCAGGTACAGCGTCGTCCGGCGGTCCGCCGGCACGGCGTCGCAGGCCGCCCGCAGTTCGGAGATCCGCAGCGTGCCCGTCAGCCTGTACAGCAGGAACAGGCCCATCAGCATCACCATGCCGCCCAGCACAGCCACCGCCAGGTAGGTCTGCCCGGCCCGCATGGCCGCCGGATTCTCGTCGTGCACCACCATCACCCAGGAGGTGAAGGACATGATCTCAAAGAAGATGAACGCCGTCATCAGGTCCGCCGCCAGGAACACGCCCGCCGTCGCGCCCAGCGTCAGCAGCGTGAAGAACCAGTAGCGGTTCCGGTTCCGGTAATGGCGCAGGTATTCCGCCGAAAAGATGCTGGTCATCAGCCACATCAGCCCGGCCACCGCCGCGTAGACGCCGCGGAAGCCGTCCGTTTCGAAGCGCAGTCCCCCCAGCAGCTTCGGCAGCTCGCAGTACAGTTTTTCCCCGGCGCATACCGGGATCAGCACGCGGATCATCATCGCGAATTCAGCAGCCGTCACCAGCACCGCGAAGAGATTCCGCAGGTTTTTGTTTCTCCGTCCGATCAGATAGGACATCAGGGCGCCGGCCATCGGGAAGAAGACCAGCACAGGAAGCAGGATCGTACCCGTCATACCGCACCTCCCGTTCCGCCGGTCAGGATCTCCAGCGCATTCATCACCGGTCCGGAAACGCATCCCAGGAGGATCATCGCGGCGCACAGCACCGCAAACACCGCCAGCATCCGCCAGCCGGGATCCCGGTCACGTTCCGTAAAGGCCGGCTGCGGTCCCTCCCGCAGGATCCATGCGCGCACGGACGGCAGGATCAGGTACGCAGCCGTCAGCAGTGCGGAGGCCAGCAGCGCGCCGATCCCCGCATAGGCCCAGATCCCGCGGCCGGCGTCCGCCGCCGCGCCGATCAGGTTCATCTTGCTCACGAACCCGGGCAGCAGCGGAATGCCCGTCAGGGCCAGCGCGCCGATGGTAAACGCGGCAAAGGTCCGGGGCATCCGGGTTCCGAGTCCGTTCATCTGGTACATATACTCCCGCCCGTTCGCGGTGATCACCGCGCCGGCGCAGAAGAACAGGGTGATTTTGATTACGCCGTGGAAGATAAAATGGCTCATGCCCGCCGTCAGCCCGGCCGGCGTCATCAGCATCGCCCCGAACAGGATGTAGCTCAGGTTGCTGATCGTGGAATATGCCAGGCGGCGCTTGATATGCTGTTCCCGGAATGCCATGGCTGAACCGTAGAGGATCGTCACGGCGGTCAGGACCAGCGCGGCCTTCTGTCCCCAGGTTCCGGCCAGCAGGCCCGTCCCGAAGGCGAAGAAGGTGCTCCGGATTACGGCGAACACGCCGCTCTTCACCACCGCCACCGCGTGCAGCAGGGCGGTCACCGGCGTCGGCGCGACGCCCGCGTCCGGCAGCCAGGAGTGGAGCGGGAAGATCGCCGCCTTCACGCCGAATCCGAGGAAAGTCAGCATCCAGGCAGCGGTCAGCAGTCCGTCGCTGCCGGCAGCGCCTGCCGCTCCGCCCGGGAGGAAGTCCGCCCGGCCGGTCCGGAAGGTCAGGATCATGATCCCGACCAGCGCCAGGGCCGCCCCGCCGATGGAATAGACCATGTATTTCCGCGCGGCGCGCATGGACCGCCGGTCCCCGTGATGCGCCACCAGCGGAACCGTCATCAGCGTCAGCAGTTCCACAAACAGGTACATCGTGATCATGTTCGCGCTCAGCGCGACGCCCGCCGTAATGCCGTAGCAGGCGGTATAACAGGCAAAAAACCTGCCCTGGTGTTCCTCGTGCTCCATGTACTCAAAGGCGTACAGCGAAGCCAGGGGCCACAGGAACGAGATCAGTGCCAGGAAAATGACGCTCATCCCGTCCAGCCGGAAAGCGATGGAAATCTCCGGCGTCAGGTCCGCCAGCGTCAGCAGCGCGGCCGGACGCTTCAGGATCAGGAAGAGGTTGACCAGGGAGCAGCCTGTCACTGCGGCTGCGGTCCACAGGTTTCTTCCCCGCCGTGTCCGGAGCGGGAGCAGGATCACCCCGGCGCCTGCCAGCAGCGGCAGGATCACCGGAAGTATCAGGAAAAATCTCATGACGGCGCCTCCCGTATTACATCAGTGCGGCAGCCACCCGCTGCGCAAGGTCGGTAAAGGGCTGCGGCCAGATCGTGAACGCCGCCAGCGCCGCCAGCAGGACCAGCGGCACAAGCATCCAGCAGTTCGGTTCTTTTTTCTCCAGTGAATCGTAGTCAAATCCCTCGCCCGGGAAGAAACCGCGGATCACCACCGGCAGCAGGTATCCCGCTGTCAGCAGGGCGGAAATCAGCAGGATGACCGGTCCCAGCCAGCTGATCACCGGCATTCCGCTCTCCAGGGAGCCGATCGCCAGGTACCATTTGCTCATGAATCCGCACATCGGCGGGATCCCGATCAGGGCCAGCGAGCACAGCGTGAAGCACCACAGGACAACCGGCATTTCCTTGCCGATCCCGGTCAGCTCGTCCACGTTCTTCCGGCCGGTCCGGTAAATGATCGCGCCGGCGCAAAGGAACAGCCCGTCCTTTGCGATGCTGTGGCACAGCACGTGCAGGAAGGAGCCGGTCAGCGCGTTCGTATTCATCAGCAGCAGGCCGAAGAGGATATAGCTGACCTGGCTGACCGTGGAATAAGCCAGCCGCTTCTTCAGCAGCTTCTCCTGGAAGGCCATCGCGGAACCCATCAGGATCGTCAGCAGCGCGATGCACAGCAGCGCGGTCTGCACCCATGTCCCGGCCAGGAAGCCGGTGCCGAACTGGTAGTAAACCACCCGGATCACGGCGATGACGCCGGCCTTGGTGATCACGCCCGACAGCACAGCCGAGGCAGGCGCCGGCGCTTCGGGATGCGCCGCCGGCAGCCAGGCATGCAGCGGATAGATGCCGGCCTTGGCGCCGAAGCCCAGGATGACCGCGAACGCCACGCCCAGCAGCAGGCTTTCATGGCCTTCCGTCAGCGCCGGATCCAGCACGCCGCCCGGCACAAAGTTCAGCGTCGTGCCGTATTTCAGCAGGAACGGAATGCCCAGCAGGCCGGCGAACGCGCCGGCGAAGGAGTACAGCAGGTATTTGATGCCCGCGCGGATCGCGTCCTTCGTCTGGCTGTGCAGCACCATCGGCAGCGACAGCAGCGTCATCCACTCGAAGAACAGGTACATCGTAATATAGTTCCCCGCGAACGCCACGCCGAGCATCGCGCCTTCGCTCATCAGGAAAAAGCAGTCGTACCGGCTCCGGTGTCCCTCATGCTTCATATACTCCCGGGAGAAGATGCCGCTCATCAGCCACATTCCGGCGATCACCGCCGCGAACAGGCGGGTCACGTCATCCACGTTCAGCCGCAGCTCCATACCCGGCGCCACGGTCAGCCCTCCCTGCAGGGTACCTCCCGCAAAGATCTGCCATCCGGTCACGCCCAGCGTGGCCGCCAGCGCCGCGAGCACCAGCACGCGCCGGGTCCCGTCGTTTTTAAATACAGGAACCAGTCCCGCGATGATCCCGCAGGCCGTCGGGAGCAGCATGGGAAGCAGCAGCATCACGGATGCATTCATGATTCAATCACCTCAGATCAGTGTTTTCAGGCCCAGGCTGATTATGTCAGCCACCCGGCTGAAGAAGATGCCCAGTCCGAACTGGAGCACCAGGAAAACCGCGAACGCCGCCGCGGCCATTGCCCCCGTGCGGACGGGTTTCCGCCCGGTTTCAGCGTCCGGCTCCCGGTCGAACAGGACCTGGAGCGCGGGGATATAGTACAGCGCGTTCAGGACCGTACTGACGACCACCGCCGCCAGCGTCACGATCCCTTTCCACCCGCCTGCTCCGATCGCGGCCCTGCAGAGCCAGTATTTCGTGCCAAACCCCGCGAACAGCGGGATCCCGATCATGGACAGCGCGCCGGCGGCGAAGGCGATCCCGCAGAGCGGATACCGCCGTCCCATGCCGCGCAGCCTTTCGAACCGGTGGCTTCCGCCCGCCCCTTCCGCCAGGTGTCCGGCCGCGGTGAACAGCATCGGCTTCGTCACGGCGTGTACCAGGATCTGCAGGCAGGCGCAGATCATGCCCGTCTCCGTCCCGAGCCCGATCCCCGCAAAGATGTAGCCGACCTGGGCGACCGAGGAATAGGCCAGCATCCGCTTGATATCCTTTTCCCGCATCGCGTACAGGGAGCCGGCCAGGATCGCGCCGGTTCCGAGGCCGAACAGTACCGTCATCACGCCTTCGCCAATCACCAGTTCCATGCCGGTTACCCGGTAGAAGATCTTGATCAGCAGCACGATGTATCCCTTCAGCACCAGGCCGGACAGGATTCCGCTGGAAGCGGTTGTCGCGCTGGCGTGCGCGTCCGGCAGCCAGGAGCTGAACGGCCACAGCGCGCTCTTCAGCGCCAGTCCCACCGAGAAGAATCCCAGCGTCACCGTCAGCGGGAACGCGTACTCTCCGCTGGCGGCCAGCGCCCGGATACCTGTGCCGATCGGTTCCATCAGCAGGTGGCCGGTGATGTTGTACAGGATCACCACGCCGATCAGGAACAGGCCGGAACCCAGCAGGCTCATGATCATGTAACGGATCGCGGCGGAAAGCGCCATACCGCTCCGGTACCGCAGCATCACCAGCGCCACGGACGTCAGCGTGTTGATTTCCACGAACACGTATGCCGTGAACAGGTCGTTTGTGAATGTCAGCGCCAGCAGGGACGCCGTCATCAGGCAGATCACCGCGAAATACAGCCGGGTCTTCTCCGGCTCCACGTCCTCCCGGATATGCTTCATGCCGCCCATGAGGATCACCGTCATCACCCCGCTGAACATCAGCGCCATCAGCGCTTCCAGCGGTCCGATCCGGATTTCATTGCCCCATGGTGCCGGGAAATGTCCCATCATATACCGGTAGCTGCCGCCGGCTGCCAGCGTGTACCGCAGCACCGCCGCCATCATCACCGCGATCGCCGCGTTCAGCAGCGTTCCGAGCACCGCGGCCGCCTTCGGCCGGAGCACGGCGCAGGTTACGCCCCCGGCCAGGCACATCATGATGGCCGCGAAAGGAAAATTCTGAACAAGCGTCATGCTTCATCCTCCGTCCTGGCCTTCGCGATGATTTCATCCAGCTCCAGGGTGCGGTACCGCAGGTACAGCCGCACCGTCAGCGCCAGCAGGACGGCCGTCACGCTGACGGAGACCACGATTCCCGTCAGCACCAGGCCGGCCGGGACCGGATTGATATAGTTGCTCGCGGACGTTTCGCTTCCCTGGATGATCGGGCTGATCCGTCCGTCGATATAGCCGCCGGACGCCAGGAAAAGAAACACGCCGCTGTCCATGAAATTGAAGCCGATGATCTTCTTGACCAGGTTCCGGTTCAGGAACAGCATCGTGAATCCGATTCCGAAGATGATCACCGCGGCGATCTCGAAATAATTGAAACGCAGGTTACTCCCCACGGCCGGTCCCTCCCCTCCTGAACAGCGAATAGAATGTGTACATCGTGCAGGCGACCACGATCCCGACGCAGATATTCAGCGGCAGGATCAGCCCGCCGGAAAGGATCGCCCCGGGCGTGCCCAGCGGGATGATGCTTTCGATCCCGTTCGCGCCCGTATAGAAGGAATAGGTCTTCAGCAGCGTGTAGACCATCAGCGCCGCCCAGGTGAGCAGGGTCCGGGTCTTCATGCCCAGGAACTTCTCCAGCCGTTCCGGTCCGTATGCCGCGGCGCACAGGATCAGCGCCGCGCCGATCACCGCGCCCCCGGAGAATCCGCCGCCCGCGGACAGGTGTCCGTTCAGCACCATGCTGATTCCGTACAGGATGCCCGCCGGCACCAGTACCGTCGCGGTTCCGCGCAGGATGAAATCCTTCTTCTCTTCCGCCGGTTCCGGCCGGAGCTCCGGGATCAGGTATCCCCCGTCCCGCGGATCCCGGTCCGCCCGCAGCAGGATCAGCACGATGCAGGCCGCCGCGAACAGGACGTTCGATTCACCCAGCGTGTCGAAGGCGCGGTAGTCCAGGATCATGTCCGCCACGGTGTTGATCGCGCCGGCTTCCTCCGTTCCTTCCTCCACGTAGCGCTCGTATACCTCGTTGTCCGCCGGGTTGTGATCGTCCCCGAACCGCGGCATCCACGACACCACCGTGACCAGCACCGCGATCACCGCCAGGCATACGGCCGCTGACAGGATCCGGTAAACCGTGCGGAGGGAGCGCCCGTTTTCATGCGTTTTCTTCATTGTTTTTTCTCCCCCCGCGGCCTGAGGATCCCGATCCTGCGGAACGCGGAAAAGAACAGCACGCCGGTCACGCCTGTGCCGACGGCTGCCTCCGTCACCGCGAGGTCCGGGGATTCCAGGATCAGCCAGATCACAGCCATCACCGTGCTGAATCCGAGCTGGATCAGCACGGCAGCCAGCGGATCTTTGGTGATGGATACTGCCAGCGCGCAGATCACCAGGAAACCGAGCAGTATATAAACAGCAACTGTCATTTCTTCTGTTTCGCCTCTTTCTTCTCCGGCCGATCTCCCGCGATCATGCCGGCGATCAGGTGGGAGCATGCCGGCCCGGAGACCCACATCAGCACGACGATGATCCCGAGCTTCAGCGCGAATCCTGCGGAAAAGCACAGGACCGCCAGTCCGGCAAACACCAGCAGGATTCCCATCGTATCCCCCAGCGCGGCGGAGTGCATCCGCGTCGCCGCGTCCGGAAAACGGTAATTGCCGATCACCGAGGTCACGAAGACGAAAAGGCCGCCCAGGACCAGGATCCCGCCCGCGATCAGCTTCAGCCACTCAGCAAACGTCATCTGTCCTTTCTCCTTTCCGTCACAATCCTCACCAGCACCGCGGCCGCCAGGAAACTGAACATCGCGAAGATCAGCGCCACATCCGTGAATCCGTGTTCTCCGGTCCGCGCCGCATGGATGCAGATCATGCAGATCACCTGCGTCCCGGTCATGTTCGCGGCGATCAGCCGGTCCGCGTGCGTCGGTCCGATCACCGCCCGCACCAGGCAGGCGACCGATCCGATGGCAAGTACGGCCATGGCAGCCGCCAGGACCGCCTTTACCGCTTCGTCATACCTCATGCTGCGCCTCCTGTTTCTCCATCGCCTGCAGCCGGCGTACAAACCCGCTGCTCTCCAGTCCTTCCGACATGTCCCTGTCCAGGCAGTGGACCGTGAAAACGGCCCCCTCCTGCTCCGCCGTGATTGTCCCCGGCGTCAGCGTGATGCTGTCCGCCAGCGCGACGCGCGCCGCCGCGGTGTCCAGCGGCGCGGCAAACGTCTTCAGGCTGGGATCCGGGGCCTTCCGTCCGTATACCCGCCGGATCACCGCGAGATTCGCCTTCAGGATCTCCGACAGGAGATACCCCAGGTAGGCGAGAACGGAGGGAAGCTTCCGGAAGAGCGCAAGCTCCTTCTGCCGGGTCAGTCCCGTCAGCTTCCGGGCAGCCAGGGTGACCGCCGCGGAAACAGCGATCCCGAATCCGGCGATCTCCCAGGTGACCCTCCCGTTGAATATCATCCACAGCAAAAAGCACATAACAAACATGCTGTCATCCTCCAGGATTATGTGCGGCATAACGCCTTTTGTAAGTGTAGCGTGATTTGATCCGGATTACAAGCAAATCCCCCGCCTGGAAAACAAAAAATCCCCTGCGGGGCACAGCGTCTCCCGGTCAGTAGACCGGGATCAGGTCGCTGTCGCTGAAATACGCGATCACGGACTTTACGTTTTCCCCTTCCCGGACGAAAACGACTCCCTGCACGTCCAGCTCCTTCGGTTCGGGACTGTCCCCGGGGAAGGCGCCTTCAAAGGGAATCAGCACCTCCGTCCCGTCCTCAAAATGGCAGGTTTCCCCGTTTCCGTCCTTCGGCTCCGTGCCGTTCCGGTCCCGGAATACGGCGATCCCGTAACCCTGCGCCTGGAGCTCCTGCACCGGCAGGCTCCAGTACGGCTCCGTCACAAAGCAGGATACGTCCAGGTAGCACATCGTCCGGTTATCCATCCGCGCGGCGCACAGCCAGCCGGTATAGCCGCCCTTTCCGTCCGGCTGCAGGTCCTGTCCGACCACCAGCATGGACGTCTTGTGGGCGACGCTGCCCTTCTGCACCAGCGGCTTTCCTTCCCGCGGCTGCCGGTATACCGGCACCTGCCAGGCCGGGTCAGCGAAGCCGGCGTTCCTTCCGATCGCAGGATCGTTCGGGATCGCCGCAAAGCCGACCACGCCGACATAGTTCGGTTCGCTGCCGTCCGGGCCCGCCTGTCCCCGCCCCGGGAGGAGCGGATCGTTCCGCACCTCCATCCTGCGGCCGTCGACGCTCAGGTCATACCGGTCCGCCGCGTACTGGGCCAGGATGATCTCCGGCGCGTTCAGGACCATCTCATCCTCCCCGGAGAGGACAGTCGGTTCCTCCGCCGCCGCGATGCCGGCCGGAACAGCCAGGACGAACGCCGCAAGCAGCGCGAACAGGCGCCCCGCGGGCGCCGTTCTCCGTCCTGTGCCGTACTTTTTCATCGGATGACTCACCTTCCGTATCCGGAAAAAAGGTTCCGGGAATAGATGTCTGCTTTCAGTCATACAAAGTATTAATGTATATTTCGCCGCCTGGCTGCTTTTTTCCTGCATGATCCTCCCCGGGAAATCATTGACGGGGCACCGAAAAAAAGATATGATAATAAAACCGTATACGAGAGGTGGAACAGACAATGAAAAGGATCCCGGCCCTGCTGGCAGCGCTGTTGATGCTGTTTCCTTGTCTTTTTTCCTGTGCCTCCGCGGAGCAGGTCGGCGTTCCGGTCTTCGGCGATTTCCTTTATTTCCTGCAGGCGGACGGCTCCGCGGTCATCACCGGCTACACCGGGCCTGGCGGGGATGTCATCATTCCGGCGGATCTCGGCGGCGCGTCCGTTTCCGCGATCGGTGCCGAAGCTTTCCGCGGCAATAACAGCCTGACCCGCGTGACGCTGCCCGGTACGGTGACCGAGCTCGGCGATTATGCCTTCTTCTACTGCCGCAACCTCACCTCCGTCACCCTGCCGGACAGCCTGCAGGTGGTCGGCAGGAATCCTTTCGCGGCCTGCGGCTCCCTCACGGAGATCTCCGTTTCCCCGGATCATTCCAGCCTTGCCCTGCGGGACGGCGTCCTGTACAGCCTGCAGGACCGCCGGCTGGTCGCCTGCCTCATGACGCGTGAAAAAGGGCCCTGCGCCGTCGCGGACGGGACGAAGATCATCGGCGCGTCCGCTTTCTACCTCTGCGATTCTCTGACAGGGCTGACGCTCCCCGACACCGTAACCTCCATCGGGAAGACCGCCTTCTACCAGTGCGGTTCCCTTCGCGGCCTTGACCTTCCGGACAGCGTCTCCTACCTGGGGGAAGGCGCCTTCAACGGCTGCAGAGCCCTGCAGTCCCTCAGGTGTCCCGCCGACGTCACCGAGATCGGCAGAAGCGCTTTTGAAAACTGCTACAGCCTGAAGGAGCTGATCCTTCCCGAAGGCGCCACCAGCATCGGTGATCGGGCCTTCTACGGCTGTTCCGACCTGACCTCCGTACAGCTTCCGGAAGGCATCTCCTCCATCGGCCAGGGAACCTTTGCCGAATGCACAGGCCTCCTGGAGATCGTCCTCCCTGAGGACGTGACCTACATCGGCGGCGGCGCTTTCCAGGACTGTTACGCCCTGCAGACGATCAACATCCCCGAGGATGTCAGCTATATCGGCAGCAATGCTTTCCGCTCCTGCAGCAGCCTGCAGTCCCTGGAGCTTCCGGACACCTGCTTCTATATCGGTTCCGGCGCATTCTACGCCTGCTCCTCCCTGACGGACCTGACCCTGCCGACGATGCTGAACGAGATCACTCCCGAGCTCTTCGCCGGCTGCGCCTTTGAGGAGCTGGAGCTTCCCTCCCGCGTCACCTCCATCGGCGAGAAGGCCTTTATGGTCTGCACCCGCCTCACGTCGGTCGACATCCCCGGCCGCGTGACCTCCATCGGGGAGAACGCTTTCTTCAACTGCGTTTCGCTCGAAGAAATCACCCTGCCGGATTCGCTGGTGTATGTGGCAGAGAACGCTTTCGACAACTGTCCGTCCCTGACCGGCCTGCCGGATCTGTCCGGCCTGTACGGACCACAGTAAAATCCTTTCCTTCCGGAGTAAAGACCGTGCGCCGTCCGGCGTACGGTCTTTTGTCCGCAGCCCGCGTCCGGGTTGAATTCCGGCCGGTCCGGCGATATAATGAAATATGTTGTATCTTGCATACAGCGATGAATGTACGTACTGAAGGAGTCCATCAGATGGTAAGATTCCGCTCCGCTGCGGCCTTCCTGGCCGCGCTCGCTCTCCTGTTCTCCGGCGCCTGCGCGGAGGATGAAGTTTCCTATTCCATGGAGATGGAGGATGTCTCCATCGAGGAGCTGATCCCCGGGACCGCTTCCGATGATGACGTCACCCTTGCCGGGGAGACGGAGGATCCCGCTGCGGACGGCGTTTTCACGCCCTCCTACGGCAGCCCCTGGGACCATGACCTCGGTTCCTCCTACTGGACGACGCCCATGGACATCACCGACACGGAAGCTGTCTGGAACATGCTGATGGAGCCCATCACCATCGTGGATATCGGAAACGTGGACGGCCTCTCCAGATCCCAGCTGACCAAGCAGAACCTGTATATGTACCGGGAGCCGGACAAGTCCTCCAAAATCGTCGGCGAGATCACCAACCTGTCCCAGGGCCTCCGCGTCATCGAGCACCTGGACAACGGCTGGTCCCTGGTGGAATGCTATTCCAGCTCCTTCATTTCCAAGCCGGCCACGAAGATCCAGGCCTGGAACATCCTGGTCAGCGGCTATATCGAATCGAAATACCTGAAGCAGGTCGAGCCGACGGACAAGCTGGCCCTCGTTGTGGACAAACTGGCCCAGCACATGTACGTCTTCGCGGAGGGCGAAATGATTGCCGACCTGCTCTGTTCCACCGGCCTGGTGCAGTGGAACGGCAAAAAGTACCAGCCCTACAATGAAACCCGCTCCGGCGAGTTCCTGCTGATCAACTACACCGGCCAGCTCAAGAGCGACCGGATGCTCTGCGACTATGCCATCCGCTTCAACGCCGGGGATGAAATCCATGAGGTCCCGTACGTGCCGAACGCCGACGGCACCCATAATTACAAGAGCACCGAGAAGGACCTCGGAAAGAAAAAGAGCCACGGCTGCATCCGGGTACAGCGCTTCCCCAACCCCGACGGGATCAACATGGCCTGGATCGCCCACAAGGTCCGGGGCGAAAAGCTGATCGGCAAGGTGAAAATCGTGATCTGGGAGGACTGGCAGGGCCGCCAGCTTCCCGTCCCGGACGACGATACCGTCCTGTACTACAACCCGAACAAGGGCCAGTATTACCACCGGTTTGACCATTGCAAAAACGGGAAGGGCATCACCTTCACCCCCTTCACCTACGGGGAGCTGGAAGAAGGCGGTTTCGCGAAGCTGACTGCCTGCCCCTACTGCGTCCCCGCCCGCCGGAAGGCGGAGATCGATGAGATCAACGCCCTCTATGCGCCCGGCGGCGATCATGAGGAGCTGCTCAACTCCCTGCGGAAGGATTATTACGAGTATCTTGCGCAGGAGTAAAGGCGATTTTTTCCTTGCCCTTCCCCTGTGTGTTTGGTATAATGGCAAAAGTGTTCCGAATACTATATGAACGGAGAGATTCCCATGAAAAAGATTGCATTGCTGGCCGTTCTGCTGGCCGCCGTCCTGCTTCTGTCCTCCTGCAACCTGGTTGTGAAGGATGAAGCCGTGGATGCCGCCACCGTCATCCTGAAGATGGGCGACACCGAGGTTACCAAGGCCCAGGTCCAGGACGCCACGCAGGATCAGCTTCTTCAGATGTACCAGTATTACGGCATGCTCGGCCACCAGGTGGATATGAAAGATCCCGCGGTGATTGCCGACGCGCAGAACGCTGCGGTCACAGCCCTGAAGCAGGATATGGTCCTCCGGGCCAAGGCTGCGGAGCTGGGCCTGGACCAGCTGACGGAAGAGGAACTCGCCAAGGTGCAGGAAGCTGCCGAGGCGGATGTGGAAACTTCCAAAACCTATATCAAGGCCAGCTACCTGACGGAAGAGCAGCAGGCCCTGGAAGGCGAAGAGCTTGACGCTGCCATCCAGGAGCAGCTGGATCTCCTCGGCATCAGCGCCGATTCCTACATCGTCCGTGAAAAGGACCAGCTCATCGACCAGAAGGTGTACGACTACGCCGTGAAGGATGTTGAAGTCACCGACGAGGAAGTCAAGGCCGATTACGACGCAAAGGTCGCCGCCGACGAGGAAAAGTACAAGGAAAACGCTTCCGCCTGGACCAGTGCGGACCGCAGCGGCTCCACCCTGTACTACGCGCCCGCCGGCATCCGCCGCGTCCGGCAGATCCTGGTCAAGTTCGGGGATGAGGACCAGGCTGCTGTCGACGAAGCGAACGCGAAGGTTACCGAAGCCACCGGCAAGGTAACCGCCGCGCAGAAGACCCTCGACGATGAATCCGCTTCCGAAGAGGATAAGGCAAAGGCGCAGGAAGACCTGGCTGCCGCCGAGGCGGAACTGGAAGCCGCCGGCGAAGCGCTGAAGGCTGCCTCCGACGCCGCTTACGCCAATATCGATGAAGATGCCGATGCCGTGCTGGCAGCCCTGGCGGAAAATCCCGACAGCTGGGACGATCTCGTGAAGGAAAAGAACGGGGATCCCGGCATGAAAGAAGGCGCCCCCAATGCCGAACGCGGCTACTCCGTCTGCGAAGGCATGTCCGGTTTTGATTCCGCCTTTGTGGATGCCGCCATGGCGCTCTCTTCCGTCGGTGATGTGTCCGGCAAGATCCGCGGCGCGAGCGGCGGATACTACATCATCAAATATGTCGGCGACGTTGCGGAAGGCAGCGTGGATTATGATTCCGTGAAGGACAAAATCCATGAAACCCTGCTGGCTGACAAAAAGGATACCGTCTATACCGAGACCCTGAATGCCTGGATCGAAGAGGCCGGGATCAAAGAGGATCTTGGTGCCCTGAAGTAATCAGGTCTGTCCGGAGGGATGCCGTGTTCGGCGTCCCCCCTTTTTTATACAAGGAGGAACCACCATGCTCTTTTCCGCCGCCTTCCGGGCAAAAGCGCGCGCAGCGCTGAAGCAGCACTGGCAGACCGCCCTGCTGATTGCCCTGGTCGTCAGTCTCCCCTCCCTGCTGGTCCAGGGACTTGCCGCCTATACCCACACCGACCTGATGACGCGCGTGGAGGACCTGGTGCTGGATGTGTACGTCCATCCCGAGGCGGCAAATTCCTTCACAGATTCCCTCCGGGCCCTGCTGTCCGAGTCCGGCGTCCTCCTGATGTCAGCCCTGGCCGTCCTGGCCTGGCTGGTTACGCCGGCGCTTTCCATCGGGATGGGCCATTGGATCCTGGAGCGGCTCCGCGGGCAGGAGCTCCCGGTTTCCACCGTCTTCAGCCGCCTCCGGATCTTCCATAAGAGCATCGGCCTGCGCCTGTTCATCGTCTTCAAAGTCTTCCTGTGGATGCTTCCCGGGATCGCGGTCACGGCAGCCTCTGTCATCCCCGTGCTCACCGCGGACCGCACCTACGACAGCCTGGTTTCCGCCGCGAATACCAGTACCTCAATCATCTATGCCGGGACGATCCTCATGTTCGTCCTGGCCGTCATGGGCTACCTGTATTACGCCATGGCCGATTTCATCCTGGCGGATGAGCCCGGGGAACGGATCCTTTCCTGCGCCCGCCGCAGCAAAGTGATGATGAAGGGCTTCCGGGGCCGGCTGTTCTCCCTGGTACTGAGCTTTATCCTCTGGTACCTGGTCATCGTCCTGGCTGCTTCCTTCATCGCCGGGATCGCCGGTTCCGTCATGGCCCTTGTCGCCGAGATGCTGGGCGGCCTGTTCCTCAGCGTGTATGTGACGGCTTCGGAAGGTGCTTTCTATGAAGCGCTCCGTCATGCTCCGGCGCAGGAAAGCCCCGCGGAGGAGCCCCCGATCATGGAATGACTTCGGGTTCCCTTTGAATTTGCAGGTTTTCATTCATTTATTGCAATTTTAACGACGAAATCCGTCATTTTCAGAAAACAGTGCATCTTTTTCAGTCAAAAAATGCACTGTTTTCGTTTTCTTCTTGCGTTTTCAGGCGTCCCCCGCTATAATACGGGCATTCGCATGATTGAATGGAGGGTTACCCCATGGCGCTGTCTATTTCCCACCGTTGTCTGAACATTGCTCCTTCCCTGACGCTGCAGATCGATTCCCGCGCCAAGGAGATGGCGGCTTCCGGCCTGAACGTGATCGGTTTCGGCGCCGGCGAACCGGATTTTCCCACGCCGAAGCATATCTGCGACGCCGCGAAGGAAGCCCTGGACCTCGGCATGACGCGCTACACGCCCGTTCCCGGCACCATGGAGCTCCGGATGGCCATCACCCGGAAAATGGAGCGGGATCACGGCCTGACCTATTCCCCGCAGGAGATCCTCGTCTCCAACGGCGCCAAGCATTCCCTCTTTACGATCTTCCAGACGATCCTGGACCCCGGTGACGAAGTCCTGATCCCGACGCCCTGCTGGGTCTCCTATCCGGAGATGGTCCGTATGGCCGGCGGTGTTCCGGTCTTCGTTCCCACCAACGAGGAAAACCGTTTCATCCCCAGCAACAAGGATATCGCTTCCCGGGTCACCCGGCGGACCAAGGCGATCATCATCACCTCGCCTTCCAACCCCAACGGTTCCGTCTGGTCCCGTGAGCAGCTGCAGTTCGTGGGCAACCTGGCTGTCACGCATCCGTTCTATATCGTTTCCGATGAGATTTATGAAAAGCTCCTCTACGACGGACGGAAACACCTCTCCATCGCCCAGCTGGGTGAGCAGATCAAGGAGCAGACCTTCATCGTCAACGGCGTCAGCAAGGCCTACGCCATGACCGGCTGGCGGATCGGATACTGCGCCGCCCCGCGCCGCGAGATCGCGGCCATGAGCGCCTTCCAGTCCCAGGCCACCAGCAACGCCAACGCCATGGCGCAGCACGCGGCCGCCGTCGCCCTGGATTCGGACCAGAGCTGTGTGGAGGAGATGCGCGATCAGTTCCAGAAACGCCGGGATGTCATGGTGGAGCATATCAACCGGATTCCGGGCGTCAGCTGCGTGAAGCCGGAGGGCGCCTTCTACGTAATGATGAACATCCGCTCCCTCCTGGGCCGCTCCTACAACGGCCGCGTCCTGGAGGATTCCATGGATTTCGCGGAGCTGCTCCTGGCGGAAAAGCACGTCGCCGTCGTCCCCGGCATCGCCTTCGAGGCCGAAGGCTTCTGCCGCCTGTCCTACGCCATCTCCGTGGAAAAGATCGAGGAAGGTCTTTCCCGGATTGAGGCCTTCATCAATGAACTGAAATAATGCACCGAGGCAAAGGAGTCTAAGATGCTGAGTTTTGACAAGACCACCAACCTGCTCATGCAGGAGAAATATCACTACTCCCTCCAGGACGTGGAGGAACCGAATCTCTACCGGGAGATCTACGACTATGAGCATGTGCCGAAGGTCGCTTTCAACATGCGCCACGTGCCCATGCAGATGCCCGAAGAGATCTGGATGACCGACACCACCTTCCGGGACGGCCAGCAGTCCGTCAGCCCTTTCACGCCGGAACAGATCCTGCATCTGTTCAAACTGATGAGCCGCCTCGGCGGCCCGAACGGCATGGTCCGCCAGAGCGAGTTCTTCCTTTACACGGCCAATGACAAGAAAGCGCTCGAACTGTGCCAGGACGCGGGGCTCCGCTTCCCGGAGATCACCACCTGGATCCGGGCGAACGAGAAGGATTTCGAACTGGTCAAAAAGGCCGGCGTACAGGAAACCGGTATCCTGGTCTCCTGCAGCGACTATCATATCTTCAACAAGATGCACCTGACCCGTGCCCAGGCGATGGACAAGTACCTGGGGATCGTGAAGTCCGCCCTGAGCTACGGGATCCGCCCCCGCTGCCACTTTGAGGATATCACCCGCGCGGATTACTACGGATTCGTCGTGCCCTTCGCCACCGAGCTCATGAAGCTCTCCCGCGAGAGCGGCATCCCGATCAAGATCCGCGCCTGCGACACCATGGGTTACGGCGTCAGCTATCCCGGCGCAGCCCTGCCCCGCAGCGTCCAGGGCATCATCTACGGCCTGAACCGGTACGCCGAAGTGCCTTCCGCCCAGCTGGAATGGCACGGCCATAACGACTTCTACAAGGTCGTGACCAATGCCTCCACCGCCTGGCTCTACGGCTGCTCCAGCATCAACTGCAGCCTGCTGGGCATCGGCGAGCGCACCGGCAACTGCCCGCTGGAAGCCATGGCCATCGAATACGAATCCCTCCGCGGCGATACCAACGGCATGGACCTGACCGCCATCACCGAGATCGCGGATTTCATGGAGCGCGAGATCGGCATCGAGATCAGTCCCCGCCAGCCCTTCGTCGGACGCCACTTCAACGTGACCCGTGCCGGTATCCATGCCGACGGCATGCTGAAGGATGAGGAGATCTATAACATCTTCGACACCGCGAAGATCCTGAACCGTCCCGCCTCCGTGGCCGTGGACAGCCGCGGCGGCGCCGCTTCCGTTGCCCACTGGATCAACGCCTACTTCCGCCTCACCGGCGACAACATCATCGACAAGAGCGATCCCCTCGTGGTGGACGTCCGCCGCCAGGTGGACCAGCTTTATGCCGAAGGCCGCAACACCGTCATGGGCGACGAGGAACTGGAAGTCATGGTCCGCCGCTCGGACGTGGACCGCTACGAGCATCTGCTCTTCCACCGGAGCAAATAAACCGGAAATCAGAAGACCTGCAGAAAATCCTGCAGGTCTTTTTTGTTCCTTCGAATTCAGGTCAGAAGTGGATGTCCACGCTGTCCGTGTAATGCACCTCGCCGGCCAGGTCCGTCAGTCCGAAGCAGTAGAGGTAATCCCCGGCGGGAATCCTGCCCCACTGCAGCATCAGTCCGCCTTCCGGCACGGTGATTTCGTCTCCCTCGTATTCCCGCTCGCTGCCGTCCGCCGAAACAGCGGTGAACAGCGGCCGGATCGTCATGCCCGCCTCCAGCGGGATCGCCCCGCGGATCGCGAACCCGTTCTCATCGTAGCCCTGGGTGGCGCCCAGCAGCTCAGCCGTCCCGTCCGCGGCACGGTTCCCCAGCAGGTACATTTTCAGGCCGTTGATCCGCGCGGGAATCGCAAAACGCACATTCCCCTGTTCGTCTCCCTGCAGGTATTCTGCCCGTACCATGGTTCCCTCCAGCATCGGCCAGGAACCGTCGAACATGGAGAAAACCAGGCCGGTGGACCAGTCGATCGTGATCCCGCCGATATTCCCCAGCCGGATCACTTCGTTCCCTTCGCGGATGCTCAGCACGCCTCCCGCGGCGGACAGGTGGTCCAGGTCCGTTTTGTTCAGCTGGACCGAGTAGATCATCTGGGAGTTCAGTGTTGCGGAGGAGAAATAGGAACCGGCCGTTTCCAGCACGCTTTCGGCAGGAACCGCCTCGCTGACGCCCGCCTGCACGTTCTGGTTTTCTTCCCCGGGCTGGTAGTAGTCGCTTCCCGTATTCAGGAGTCCTGCCCAGATATTGCTGATTGCCGAGGCAGCGGCGGCCGGTGCCGCAGTCGGCGCCGCTTCAGGCCCTTCGGTCTCCAGTCCGGCCCAGATGCCTCCGACGGAAGGGGTAGCCTGCGCGGCGGTGCTGCCGGTGTATCCGTCCCAGATCCCGGAACCGGAGGAATATCCGTCCCAGATGCACCCGGAGCCGGTATCCAGTCCGGCCCAGATATCTCCTTCGCAATAGCTGTACGCGTCGTCAAAGCTGCACCAGTCGCCGTAGTATCCGTCCCAGATGTCGCACAGGGAACCGGAGCAGCTGCCGCCGGAAGTTTCGGAATCATACGAATAGAAGTTGGACGGCGTATAGGACAAAGCTGTCATGGAATAGCCGGAAGCCTGCGTCTGGCTGGTCATGGCCACGGCCAGGCCGGCGTAGGAACCGTTTTCCTGGTTGTAGTGGTTCAGGATATCCTGTTTGTCGTTCCGCACCGTGGACTGCGGCATGAAGAAGGACATGCCGTGTGCGTAGGAGGCGATGTCGCTCGTCGTTACGTTGTAGCTGACTGCCTGCCGGGACGCCTGTTTCAGGGTCTCGCTCTCCGCCGGCAGCAGCGCGGAAAAAGCCGTGCACATGTCCTCCACGTCCACCAGGTCGGAGGCGTCGGAATCCAGGAATTCCCCGAAGGAAGTCAGCTGGGTCCGCAGGCGCACCACGCCGGACAGGTTGCTTTCGATCTCCCGGGTCAGGGACGCGCTGAACGCGTTGGCCGCGTCCATCACCGCCGGCATTTTTTCCGTGCTGATCACAGACATGGTGGCGGTGCCGGCATTGCGTCCCCTGGAATTCTCCGCGACATAAGTGTCTGCCATGCTCATGGCAATGCTCCGGGTCGGTATGGAAGGATCCTGCACGACGGGTTTGATCCATTCGTCGTAGTTCAGCCCCGTTCCGCTGACCAGCTCCTGGCTCACGACCGCGTAGTCCGTATAACCGCACAGGTCGTAGCACAGGTCCACGCAGTTCATCAGGCAGCAGTCGAAGGCGATGATGTCCATCTTCGTCCCGTTCAGTCCCTTTTGCAGGCCCGTGCGCAGCTCCGCCAGGGAAAGGCTGTCGTCGTTGAAGTTCTGGTCGTTGCACAGGCCGAACACCGGCCCGCCGCCGTGATCCCAGAACACCAGGATATACCGTTTTGCCGGAGCCGCGGAAATGGCGTAGCTGAGGAAATCGCTCAGCGTGCCCGCGTCGCCCATGTTGCGTTTCCCGGCGTCCTTCAGCAGTTCCGGTTCGCTGTTCCCGAGCCGGTAGTACTGCACGCTCCGGGTAGAGAAACTGAACCGCTGCCATTCCTGGCAGCCGCCGGTGGCAATGACCGCGGACACCGCGCCGGACCCTCCGATCCCGGCGGACAGCATCTCCCGGATATCCGCGCTGGCCTCGCCCTCGTCGCTTTCCAGGTCCGTACCGCAGATGTATGCCAGGATGGTCACCTCGTTCATCTCCGCCTTCGCCTGCGGAATCCCGGCAAAAACGGCGGAGCCGGTCAGCACCGCCGCAGCCAGGAGCATGGATAAAAACCTTTTCAAAACCGGGTCCTCCTTCCTGCTCTCCTGCCCGGTATCTGTCAGGCAGCAGGCTTGAAGGTGGCGAGGATCGTCGTGAACTGTTCGATGGCTTCATCCGTCAGCGGGTGGAAGTTCTCTTCGTCCGCCATGAACGCCTGGAACTGGATGGAATAACCGTTGGTAACGGTATCCGCGTAGATGTACTCGCTTTCCTCATCCTCGCAGCGGATCAGGACAAAGGGGATTTTCCCCGCCATTACGGTGCCGATGTATTCGGCATTGTCGTCCTGCAGCTCATCGATGATGATCTCCGCGTATTCCCGGAGGTCCTCTTCGCTCGCTTCCCACAGCGACAGGTCCTTCAGTTCTTCATAGTAGACCAGGTAAGCGCCCGCCATCAGCGCGACGTCCTCCGGTCCGGCAAAAAAGCCCAGGGCTTCCATACCTTCTTCAGACTCCTCTTCCAGGTCATCCGTGTCGATTTCCCAGCCTTCCGGCAGCTCGAGCGTGAAGTACTTGGTCGTAAAGGTGTCAGCCAGCGCGCCGGAGGCCAGGCACAGCGTCAGCAGCATTGCGAGAACCAGGGCTGTGATCTTCTTCATATCAGGATACCTTCCTTTCATCGCGGTTTTCCGCACTTCTGTACAGTTTACCATATTCTGCGCCTCCTGCACAGTTCATGCGCCGGTTTTTTCTCTGTCCCGGCCACTGTCCCCCGGAAAGGGTCAGGAAAGCCCCTGTGCCCGGGCACAGGGGCTTCTTCATATTCTGTTTTTCTCCCGGCATGTCACTTGTCTGAGTACAGGCGTCCGTCGTCCGTCCTGCGGATGATCCCCCGCCTGACCATCAGGTCTGCAAGCTTTCGGAAGATGCGGGAGTTACCGACGCCGGCCTGTTCCAGCGTGACTGCCGTTTCCGGCGAACCGGCGCCGGCAGCGCTCAGTTTCAGGATCAGCAGGTTCCTGCGGACCAGCAGGCCGGACGGGAATAAAGACATTCATGAATCATCTCCTTCAGTGGAAAATTAAACTTCAACATATTCGGAACATAACACGGATGCCGGGCAGGATACAGGACCGGATCAGCGAAATACGGGCCGCTATTTTCCCGCGCCTTCCCCCGGATCCTTACCGCCCGGTGACCGCCATCCCGTACGCGAACAGCCGCTTCAGGTCAGTCCAGGCCATATTCCGGCCCTGTCCGCCCATCACCGCGGCGATCAGGGTTACCCCGTTCTCCTGGTATGCGCCGACATAGCAGAAACCGGCGGTGGAGGTATAGCCGCTTTTGACGCCGGCCGCGCACGGGATATAGTATTCGGACGCCGGATCAAAGATCTCCCACTTCTGGTTCAGTACCAGCGCCTCATCCCGTTTCTCCGTCTTCGGCAGCGTATACCGCAGGCAGGTCACGATCTCCCGGAATTCCTTCACCGTCAGGCCGTACCACGCCGCCTTTGCCAGGTCCCTCGCCGTGGTGAGGTGTCCCTCCGCCGTATAGCCGTGGGCGTTCACAAAGTGTGAGTTTTCCATTCCCAGCTTTGCCGCGGTCCGGTTCATCTCCTCCGCAAAGGCCTCCGTACTGCCCGTGCAGAGCACCGCGACCGCGTTCGCCGCGTCGTTGCCCGAGCGCATCATCATCGCGTACAGCAGGTCCCGCATGACCATCGTTTCGCCGGGGGTCACCGGCACCCGGGTGCTGTCCGCGGGAATGTCATCCGCCTCTTCCGGAATCACCACCGTCCTGTCCGGGTCGCACAGGGAAAGCGCCGTGATCAGCGTCACGATCTTGGTCGTGCTGGCCGGTTCCGCCGGTTCATCCGCTGCCTTTTCCAGCAGCGTTTCCCCGGTGGACGCGTTCATCAGGAAGGCGTGCTTCGCGTAGAGATACGATTCCTTCAGGTCCTCCGGACGGTTGTCGTCAAAGCAGGCCGGCCCTTCGAATCCCCAGCCCCGCAGATCGCCCGCCGTCAGCAGCGTATACTCTTCCGGGGTCAGCTTTCCGTCCGGCACAACCCGGTCCGGAATCTGTTCCGCCAGCTGTTTTTCAAACGCAAGCACCGCGGTTTCCGTGTCCAGGCCGTATTTTCCGTCTGCGCTGCCCTGCAGCAGGTTCAGGCCGGTCAGCGTCCGCTGGACCTCCTTCACCCGGCTCCCCCAGCTGCCCTTCATCAGGGTCCGCAGGATTCCGTTGTTTTCCTCCTGCAGGATCAGCTCCGCCGTCTTCGCGTCAGGGATCCCGGTGGCCTGTACGTCGTATCCCTGCCCGGCCAGCAGGGCCTGGGCCAGCGCAATGGCCGCGGTGGTTTTCTGCCCGAGGATCCCGTCTGCCGTGCCGATTTCATATCCCAGCCTGATCAGCCGCGCCTGCAGGGTTTTCAGGTCTGTTTCTTCCGCCTGTGCCGGCAGCAGTGCCGGGAACAGGCAGGCAGCCAGGACTGCGCATATCATTCTCCGCAATGTGGATCTCACCGCTTCCGCCTCCTGTCCTTTCACCGCTTTCCGGGCCCTTCTGATTATAGAACGGATCAACCGGCCGCCTTGTTTCCGTCCGGCAGTCTCCCGGTAAACAAGGTATTTTTCCGGACGGACTGCCAGGCGGTCCTCCTGCTGCGTATAAAGGGATGTCAGGCGAAAAACGCCGGCGGAAGAAAACGAAGAAGCGCTGAGCGCAGGGAGGATAAAAAAAATGACCATGAAGCGTGAACTGAACCTGAATGAAATGGAAGAAGTAGTCGGCGGTTTCGGCGGATCCCCGAATCCCCTGCCCCAGAAAGCCGGATATGACCGGTATAAAATCGAGTCCGGTACCAACCTTTCCCGGATCGCGAGAAAGTTCAACACCTCCGTGGATTACCTGATGGAGATCAACAAGGCGTACATCACGAACAAAAATGACATCACCGCCGGCTTCTGGATCTACGTCCCGAAGCAGAAGTGATCATGATAAAAGCAAAGCCCTGTGAACGTTGGTTCACAGGGCTTTCTGCGTGTGCCGGAGGCGGGACTTGAACCCGCACGCTTTTAAGGGCAACGGATTTTGAATCCGCCGCGTCTGCCATTCCGCCACTCCGGCGCGACGGTGGGATTATATCATAATCGGTCGTCCTTTGACAAGGAATCCGCCTGCCGTCCGGAGAATTTTATCATGTTGACCTTTTTGATGTGATGTTTGCAGGGAGTGACTTGATGAAGAAGATCGTTCTGACCGGCGGCGGTACCCTGGGCCATGTGACGCCTCACCTGGCGCTGATTCCCCGCCTTCAGGAAAAAGGCTATGAGATCCATTACATCGGCACGGAGAACGGCATGGAAGCGCCGAAGATGCGCTCCGTTCCGGGCGTCACCTATCACGCGGTGAAAAGCGGCAAGCTGCGCCGGTATTTTTCCTGGCAGAATTTTACCGATCCCTTCCGGGTGATCGCCGGTGCCTTTCAGTCGGCGCACTTAATGGGAAAGATCAAACCGGACGTGGTATTCTCCAAGGGCGGCTTTGTGGCCGTTCCCGTGGTGTTCGGCGCCTGGCTGCACCGGATCCCCGTCCTCTGCCATGAGAGCGACCTGACCCCCGGCCTGGCCAACAAGCTGTGCAAGCCCTTCGCGAAGCGCTTTGCCACCACCTTCCCGGAGTGTGCCGAGGCCCTCGGCGCCAAGGCGGAAATGACCGGAACGCCCCTGCGGCCGGAGCTTTTCACCGGTTCCCGGGAAAAGGGCCTCTCCATCCTGGGTTTTGACGGCAGCAAGCCCGTCCTCCTGATGATGGGCGGCTCCTCCGGTGCCCAGAGCGTGAATGCCTGCCTTCGGAAAGCCCTCCCCGCCCTGACGGCGGATTTCGATGTGGCGCATATCTGCGGAAAAGGCAACCTGGACGATTCCATGGAAGGAACGCCCGGCTATACGCAGATCGAGTTCCTGGATGAGGACCTGCCCGACGTCCTGGCCTGCACCGACCTGGTGCTCAGCCGCGCCGGCGCGAACGCCCTGTGCGAGTTCCAGGCCCTGGGCCGTCCCATGCTGCTGATCCCTTACCCGAAGGGCGCCAGCCGCGGCGACCAGATCCTGAATGCCCGCAGTATGGAAAAACGCGGCCTGTGCCGCGTCCTTCCCCAGGAGGAAATGAATGAGACCTCCCTGGTTGAATCCATCCGCGGCACCTGGGCGGACCGGGAGCAGCTGGAGGAAGCGCTCCGCAATGCCCCGCCGGCGGACGGCACCCGAAGGGTGCTGGAAATGATCGGGGAAATCCAGAAGAGCTGACCTTCCGGTCAGCTCTTCTTTTTATGGTTTACGGATTGTATTCAACCGTCTGCTGGTACGCCTTGTAGGTTGTCTTGAACAGGATCTCCCGCTTGATCTCCCGGTCCCCCTGGTACCAGATCTTCCAGGTCTGCACCTCGTAACCTTCCCGGGCCTTGACGGTCGTTTTCTGCTGGCCGGGGGCCAGGTTCTCGTTGATGACGTAGTTGATGTCTGACGGTTTCGGGATTTTCCGGGTCACTTCGCTCTCCAGGTCGATCTTCACGCCGGGTCCCAGGCTCATGCCGTAGATGTTCACGGTCACCTTCTGTTTGCTGTATGCCGCCACGATGAAGACCGGCCAGTCCGTATTGTTTTTGAACTTGAAGTCCAGCCCCGGCCAGTTGACCGTGGCGTCGAATCCCTTTTCCACATAATTGGACGGCCAGGCGTGCGGGTTCCGCTCAATGATTTCCAGGTCCGCCCGCGCCACCGCGTTGAACAGCGTGGAGCTGGTCTGGCAGACGCCGCCGCCGATCTCGTCCTTGCTCTGTCCGCCGGAAATGGCCGCTGCTTCCTTGTATCCCTTTTCCGCGGTCCGTTCCCCCGTTGTCGCGTTGAAGGAGAAGATCTCGCCGGGTTTCACCGTAATCCCGTTGATCGCCGCGGCGCTCAGCTGGATATTGGTGTTCCGGTTCCTGTTGTCGGTCGTGTTCGTCGTATAGGCGGAGATCAGTCCGAACCGGTTCATCAGCTCGGCCTTGGTCATTTCCGCTTCGATCCGCTGCGGCACCACCCGCACCGTCGTATTGGTCACGCCGCTGTCCAGCAGCGTCGTCAGGCGGGAGTAAAGGTCCTCCGGATCGATCTTCGCGCCCGGCAGGTCATCCGTGAACGTAAATTCCCGCGTGGAGAAATTGAAGCTCTGCACCTGGCTGTTCACCGGTTCCCGGTCCACGTAGTTCACGATCCCGTCCGTCAGCGTCCGGAGCGCTTCGTGGTCGTAATCCTGCTTTGTCCTGAAGGTCTGCGGATAGGACCGGAGATCGGACGCCTGGCTCACCCGCTCCTCGAACGGCGGTTTGCCGCTCCCGGTGTTCCGCGTCGTGTTGCCCCGGCCGCAGGCCCAGGCCCTGTCCACGGTCTCCCGGATGTTCCGGGATACGGGAACCCGTTCGCTGTTCACATGCCAGCTCTCGTTTCCGACGGAAACAACCAGGTCGAACTTCGCGTCGGTCTCGCCGTTCACCTCTTCCAGCTTCCGGATTGCCTGTTCCTTCGTCATGCCGCCCACGTGGATGTCGTCGATATAGATCCCCTGGTAGATCCTGTCCGTATAGATCTCGTCCGCGCACGCTTCATGGTTCTCCGCTTTATCCCGGTCCATCACGATCAGGGATCCGTTCATGAACCCGATATTCGGCAGGAACCGGTACTGCACGCCCGTCAGCTGCGGCACCATCAGGACGCCGAGTCCCGCCAGGATCACCAGGCAGCAGATGATCACCGCGACCCAGCCGCCGTTGTAGTGCTTCGGCTCCTGTTTCCGGTACTTCCGGTCCTGTTCCGGCTCCTTCTGGCTGTTGAAGCGGTCAAAATCGTCAAACAGCGGGGAAACGGCCGGGCCCAGGCCGTCATCCTCCCGGCGGGCGAAATAGCGGTTCCGCGGCTCCTGGGCCGGATTCCGCGGCGGCTGTTTCACCTCCTGCTTCTTTTCCCGCTCCTGGAGGGGGACGTATTCCTCCCGGATCTCTTCCCCGTCCCCTTCGTACAGCTCGTATCTCTTCAGTCTGGCCATGTTTTCCCTCTGTCGTTATTTCCTGTGGTTCCGCACCGGCCCCCGCAGGATGTCCCCCGCGCTGCACGCGGGCAGGTCCATCAGGATCGTTTCCCCGGCGATCCCCAGGGTGTCGAGCTCCTCGCCCGTCTTTTCCCGGATCAGCCGGGACGCGGTCACCGGCCGGATCCCTTCCCGGGTCATCAGTTCCAGCGTCTCGCCCGCAAAAAAGCGGTTCTTCAGCAGCAGCTTCGTCTTCCCGGTCGCTTCGTCCGTTCCGAGTACCCGGGCGGTGTATTCCCGCTCCTGGTGGAAGCCTTCCGCCTCGCCGGGCGTCTCCGGGTTCCCCAGCAGGAAGCCCGTGTCGCTGTCCCGGTGGCTGGCGCAGCGCAGCTCCGCCATCAGTCCGGGCAGTGCCTCGTCGAATGCTTCCCGGCTTTCCGCCAGCAGGTCCAGTGCCCGGCGGTATGCGCCGGTCACCGTCGCCACGTAATATTCAGTCTTCATCCGGCCTTCGATCTTCAGGCTTGAAACACCCGCTTCACACAGGTCCGGCAGGATCGGCATCAGGCAGAGATCCCGGGCGGAAAACAGGTAGGTCCCCCGTTCGTCCTCCGCCACCGGGAAGTATTCCCCGGGGCGTTTCTCCTCCACCACGGCATACTGCCAACGGCACGGCTGGGCACATTCGCCCCGGTTTCCGCTGCGGCCGGTCAGGTACGCTGACAGCAGGCACCGGCCGGAATAAGCCATGCAGCTGGCGCCGTGTACGAATGTTTCCAGCTGGATGCTGTCCCCCAGTGCCTGTTTCATCTTCCGGATCCGTTCCAGGCTCACTTCCCGGGCCAGGATCACCCGTTCGCAGCCCATCTCCCGGTACAGCTCCGCCGCCGGCGTGTTCACCGTGCTGGCCTGCGTGCTGACGTGCACCGGCAGTCCCGGGACTTCCTTCCGCAGCAGGCGGATCGCCCCGGGATCGCTCACGATCACCGCGTCCGCGCCGGCTGCCTCAGCCTCCCGCGCCGCGGCGGTAAACCCCTCCAGCTCGTCGTCGAAGGGATAGATATTCATCGTTACGTAAAACCGGGCGTTCTTCCCGTGGGCCAGCCGGACGGCTTCCCGCAGCCCGTCCCCGTCAAAGGTGCCCGCGTAGGCGCGCAGCCCGTAATGCTTCATGCCGGCGTATACGGCGTCCGCGCCGAAATGCAGCGCCGCCTCCAGTGATTCCCGGCTCCCCGCCGGGCACAGCAGCTCTGGAATCTTCATCATTCAATGCCCCTGGTCTGGTCGTACAGCTGCCACAGCGGCGCGTAAACCGCCACGGCCTTCTCATGCTCCTCCAGCGTCCTGGAGAAGTACAGCTCGCCGCTCTCCGGCTCCTTGGCGCAGAAGAACAGGTAGTTCTCCGCCACCATCGCCGCGTCCGGATACAGCGCGGCCCTGATCGCCGCGGGCGACGGGTTACAGATCGGTCCAGGCGGCAGTCCCTTGTTCACATAGGTGTTGTACGCGTCGGTCATGCCCAGGTCCCCGTCATCCAGCGCCATCTTGCGCACACCGGTGATGTAGTGGATCGTCACGTCGCTCTCCAGCTTCATGCCGGCCTTCAGGCGGTTGTGGAACACGGCGCTCACCCGCGGGAAGTCCTGTTCCTTGGCTTCCTTTTCGATCAGGCTGGCCATCGTCAGCACCTGGTCCATCGTCATGTTCAGGGCTTCCGCCTGCGTCTGGTATTCCTCCTGGAAAACCGCCTCGGTCTGGCTCAGCAGCTTCCGGATGATGTCCTCCTCCGTCGCGCTGGTGTACACCTCGTAGGTGTTCGGCGCCAGGTAACCCTCCAGCACGTATTTCCGCTGCGACGCGTTTCCGCCATTCAGTACGTCGGCGATATAGTAATACTCGCTGAACGCTTCCCCGGTCCGGCACAGCTCCAGGAAATGGTCTTTCTTTTCCAGCACGCCGTTCTTCACCAGCTTCGCGGCGAACTCCTCGATGGTCTCGCCTGGGATCAGCGTGATGTTCCGTACCAGCGGGTTTCCGTCGCCGGACGTCAGCTGGTCCGCGATCTCCGCGATGGTCATATCCTTGCGCAGCGTGTAGCTTCCGACCTGGATTTTCTGGCCCATGCCCGCAAAGTCGCAGTAGTACTTGAACACCGTCTTGCTGCGGATCAGGCCCGCCTCCTCCAGGTTCGCGGCGACCCGGTTCAGGCTCTGTCCGGAGGTGATCTCAAACGGATAGTCCGCGCTGTTTTTTTCGTCCACGGGCGCGGCAAATTCACCGTACAGTTTGTTCCATACGGTCAGGCAGATCCCTGCCGTCAGTACCAGCACCGCCGCCGTGATCAGTACAGGCCGCAGGATCCCCCACAGCGCGCTGTACCAGTAGACGCCTTCCCGGCGTTCGTTCCGTATGCTGCGGTACGTGTAGTCTTTTTCGTCTTTCAATCTTTACCCCTCTAGCCCCGGAATGCTGATATCGAGATCAGCGGCTTCCGTCACGATCCGGAAGATATCCGCCAGCGCCTGCTGCAGCCGCATCTCGGCCAGCAGGTAATTGCTGACCTCCTGCTTGGAGAACAGCAGCGTCGAAATCCCGGAAAACCGCTGCATATCCTCGGCGTCCGGCGTCTGTCCGCCGGCCGCGGCCATCTGCAGCTTCATCTGCAGCTTCCGGTACTCCCGGATCAGCGCGGCTGTCGTTTCGTCGCTCATGACGGATTCCTTCAGTTCGTGGTATGTCCTGTATTCCTCGCTGTCGCGGATCTCCTGCGCCAGCCGGTGGGTCGATGAATAATCCAAGTGCCGCCCTCCTCACAGAAAAAAACGGTCAGAAAGGGAATTTCCTTCCCTTTCTGACCGGTATTATACCAGATACGTCCGTTGTTCCGCAACGTTTCCTCAGACGTCCAGGATGATCGGCAGGATCATGGGATTCCGCTTGATCTTCTCGAAGATGAACTGGTGAACGTCGTCCTTGATCCGGTTCTTCAGGTCCGGCCAGTCCTCTCCGGCCAGGCTGCTCGTGCTCAGGATATCGCGCACCAGCGCCTGGGTCTCGTCGATGATGTCCTCGTTTTCCTTGACGTACACGAAGCCGCGGCTCACGATGTCCGGGCCGCTGACCAGCTTCGCCTCGTCCCGGTTGATCGCCATCGCCACGATCAGCAGGCCGTCCTGGCTCAGGTGCTTCCGGTCGCGCAGCACGACGTTCCCGACGTCGCCCACGCCCAGGCCGTCCACCAGCACGCCGCCGACGGGGACCTGTTCGCCCAGGGCCAGCGTATCCTCGTTCATCTCGATCACCTGGCCCAGTTCGGGGATCACGATATTCTGGCTCGGCACGCCCATGGATTCCGCCAGGATCGCGTGCTGCCACATCATCCGGTATTCGCCGTGGACCGGGATAAAGTACTTCGGCCGGATCAGGGAATGGAGCAGCTTCAGCTCCTCCTGGCAGGCGTGGCCGGAAACGTGGACCTCGGCCATCGCGCTGTACACCACCTGCGCGCCCAGCCGGTACAGCTGGTTGATGACCCGGGAGATGAACTTCTCGTTGCCGGGGATCGGCGTGGCGGAGATGATGACCATATCGCTCTGGCGGATCTGCAGCTTCCTGTGCTCCGCGTAGGCCATCCGCGTCAGGCCGGCCATCGGCTCGCCCTGGCTGCCTGTGGTCATGACCAGGATCTCATTGTCCGGATACTGGTCCAGCACATCCATATCGATCAGGTATCCTTCAGGAATCTGGAGCTCCCCGATGCTCATCGCGACGCGGCTGACGTTCACCATGCTCCGTCCGATGAAGCAGACCCGGCGGCCGTAACGGATCGCGCTGTCGATAATCATCTGCATGCGGTGGATGTTGCTGGCGAACATGGCGACGATCACGCGGCCTTCCGCCTGCCCGAACATCTTTTCAAAGGTCTCGCCGACCTTCAGTTCGCTCATCGTATAGCCGGGGCGTTCCACGTTCGTGGATTCGCACAGGAACGCCATGACGCCCCGTTCGCCGTATTCCGCGAAGGTCTGCAGGTCTGTGACCTGGCCGTCGATCGGGGTATAGTCCACCTTGAAGTCGCCGCTGCAGATCACGGTACCCGCCGGGCAGGTGATCGCGATGGCGCAGGCGCCCGCGATGGAGTGGCTCACATGGATGAACTGGCAGGTGAACTGGCCCAGCTGTACCGTGTCCCGGGGTTCCACCACATGGATGGGAATCCCGTCCACCCGGTATTCCTTCAGCTTCAGGTCCACCAGGGCCATCGTCAGCTTGGTTCCGTAGATATGGGCAGGCGCCTGTTTCAGGATATAGGGTGTCGCGCCGATATGGTCTTCATGTCCGTGGGTGAACAGGTAACCCCGGATATGATCCCGTTTCCCCATTAAATAGGTAATGTCGGGAATCACCAGGTCCACGCCCAGCATGTCCTCCTTCGGGAACACGCTGCCGCAGTCCACCACAATGATGTCATCCTCATACTCGAAGACATACATGTTTTTGCCGATCTCGTCCACACCGCCGAGGGATACGATCCGGAGCCGTCCGGCTTCCACTTTCTGTTCTTTGCTCACTTTTTTCGCCTTTCTCTGTACAAATGGGTATGCAGTTACACCGGTAAAAAGTACAGATTTCCCCCTGTATTCCTTTACCTGATTTTATTAAACTCATACGTGTAAATATTTTAGCACGTTTTTTCTCGGTCCGCTACCCTGTTCCTTCATGAAATTGTTACATTTTGGTGAACTATTATTAAAAAACGGCTTCTTTCGAAGCCGTTCACGGATCCCTTATATTTCAACCGAAAACCTCATCCAGGGCATTCTCCGGAATCCATACCCGGCGGTATGCCTGCTGCGCTTCGTCGAAATATTCAAACTGGGCGTAGGAGCCTTCCCGCTGCCAGATCGTACCTGTCGTTCCGGCGGGGATCCGGTCTCCGTACATGGAGTAACCGTAACCCGGTCCCCAGTACCCGTAGACCGACCGGGTAACCACGGCGCCGCCCTGTTCCTCCTCGATCGGCACCTGGTCCGCCATCATCTGCAGGCGTTTCACCCCGGTATAAACCCTGCGGAGTTCCCCGTTGTACGTCAGCTCCACCTGTACCCACCAGATCTCATTCGCGCTGTCGTACGCGGCGGAAAGGGCTTTCACCCAGGTCCCGGCCTGGAAGTAGGATCCCGATCCGGTATAGTTCGTTCCAGGCCCGGACCGCGTTGCCAGCCGTTCCTTCGTCAGCACCTGCACCCCGGCAAACGGCGCGGCGGTCTGGTACGGATTGGCCGTCGGTACCGCCGTAGGCACCAGGGTCGGCGTGGGATTCCAGTAGGCGTTGTTGTTGTAGTTGTAGCTGCCGCCGCTGCCGTTCGCCGGATCGAAGATCCACGTGCCGTACAGCCGGGTGATTGTGTCCGGAAGGAATGCCAGGTCCGAAATGTGCATGATGTATTTGCTCCGGTACGCGTCGTCGCCCTTGTGCCAGCCCTTGATCCACAGGTCCACCCGCGTCACGTTCTCGTACCGCTGCGGCAGCGACAGGCACCGGTATCCGTCGTAGCTCTCCCCGCTCAGCAGCGTGGAGTCCCAGACGTCCGGGATCCTGAAGTATTTCGGATCACCCGGATCCTGCGTATTGCCGACCCACACCGTCACGCCGACGTAGTACGGCCGCGCGAACTGGTTGTACTGTTCATCCGTCGTATCATAGGCATTCCGGATCCACAGGTCCTTGATCGTCGCGTTCGTGAAGTAGAACGAGATCTCCGGAACATCGTCCAGGGATTCGTTGTTCCAGCAGGTGTGCTCCATCGCCGAGCTCCGCACCCCGTCCAGCAGGTTCTGTACCCGCCACGTCATCTCATCCCCGCTGTTCCGGGGCTGGATTTCCCAGTGGTAGGGAACAGCGCTGTACTGCATGAGATTGACCGGGGCACCGTAGTTGTAGTTGTAACCGTAACCGTCCGCCGCTGCTGCCGTCCACAGGAGGCAGAGCGCTGCTGCCATGCAGAGGATTTTCCTGATCGTCATTCGTGCCTCTCCCCTTTCGTTTATAAAACGCGGAAAGCAGGAATCCTCTTCCCGCTCTCCGCGTTGAAAAATAAAGTTTTTCAGAGTAATGCCCGCTGGATCTTCCCGCTGACCGTCTTCGGCAGTTCGTCCCGGAAAACGACGATCCGGGGGTACTTGTACGGGGCCGTATGCTGTTTCACGTAGTTCTGGATCTCTTTTTTCAGTTCCTCGGTCGGTTCCGTGCCCTTCGTCAGCACGATGCTGGCCTTGACCACCTGGCCGCGCACCTCGTCCGGGGCGGCGCTGACGCCGCATTCCAGCACGTAGGGCAGTTCCATGATCACGCTCTCGATCTCGAACGGTCCGATCCGGTATCCGCTGGACTTGATCACGTCGTCCGCGCGGCCCACGTACCAGTAGAATCCGTCTTCATCGCACCAGGCCAGGTCGCCGGTGTGGTACCAGCCGTCGTGCATGGCTTCCTTCGTCTTTTCCTCGTCCCGGTAGTACTCCCGGAACAGGCCGATCGGAATGCCCTTCGAGATATCCACGCAGATTTCGCCCGGCGTACCGGCAGGCACCGGATTTCCGTCCGCGTCCAGCAGGGATACGTTGTAGATCGGGGCAACCTTGCCCATGGAGCCCAGCTTGTGATCCGCGCCGGCCAGGTTGCCGATGATCATCGTGCTTTCGGTCTGGCCGAAGCCTTCCATCACCTGCAGGCCGGTCTGCGTCTCGATCTGGCGGTATACCTCCGGGTTCAGCGCTTCGCCGGCGCTGGAGGCATGGGTCACCGAGCTCAGGTCGTACCTGCTCAGGTCCTGCTTGATCAGCATCCGCCACATCGTGGGCGGCGCGCAGAACGTGGTGATATGGTACTTCGCGAACAGCGGCAGGATGTCCGCCGCGTCGAACCGGTCGAAGTCGTATACGAAGATGGCCGCTTCACACAGCCACTGGCCGTAGATCTTGCCCCAGCCGGCCTTTGCCCAGCCAGTGTCGGAGATCGTCAGGTGCAGGCCGTTCGGATTCACGCAGTGCCAGTATTTGGCGGTATGCAGGTGCCCCAGCGGATGCTTGTAGCTGTGGGCCGCAATCTTCGGGTAGCCCGTCGTGCCGGACGTGAAGTACATCAGCATCAGGTCGTCCCCGCAGGGCGTATCTTCGCTCCGTTTGAAGTGGGTGGAGTACATCTGGTATTCTTCGTCGAAGCTGTGCCAGCCTTCCCGTGTCCCGTTCACGATCAGCTTCAGCTCCAGGCCCGGCGCGTTCTTCGCGGCCAGGTCCGCCTGGTGGGCGGTATCCCCGTCCGCCGTGCAGAGGATCGCCTTCACGCCGGCGGCGTTGAAGCGGTATTCAAAGTCATGCTCCTGCAGCTGGGCCACGGCCGGGATCGCGATGGCGCCGATCTTCTCCAGGCCCAGGATCGCGAACCAGAACTGGTAGTGCCGCTTCAGCACCAGCATGACCCGGTCGCCCTTCCTGATGCCCAGGGCCTTGAAATAGTTGGCGCAGCGGTTGGACGCGCGCTTCATGTCGTTGAAGGTGAACCGGTGCTCGTTGTGGTCCCGGTCCAGGTGCAGCATCGCCAGTTTGTTCGGCACTTCGTCCGCGATCGCGTCGATCACGTCAAAGGCGAAGTTGAACTTGTCGGTGTTCTTGAACTCGATCTTCACGGGCGTGCCGTTCTCGTCCTTCTCCACGTCCGCGTAGCGGTGCCACACGCGGGTGCGGCCGTTCTCCGCCGGGAATTCCTGCAGTGCCGTACCGGGCATGGCCTTTTCCGGGGTCAGTTCCGGGATCGGCGCGCCGGTCGGGTTCAGGACAATCGCGTAGAACAGGCAGTCCTTTCCGCCCACGGCGATCATGCCGTGCGGCGTGCCGGAATCGTAGTAGATGCTGTCGCCGGGGTTCAGCACGCTGATGTGCTCGCCCACCTGGACCTTCAGCTGGCCCTCGATGACGATATCGCATTCCTGCCCCTCATGGGTGGTCAGCTTGATGTCTTCCTTCTCCGCCTCGGCGCTGTAGGCCGCCTGCACGTACAGGGGCTCCGCGATCCGGTTCCGGAAGGAGCTCGCCATGTTGTAGTACACCATGTCGTGCGCTTCTTCAATCCGCTGGCCTTCGCCCTTGCGGGTCACGGTGAAGGAATTCAGGTTCGGGCTGGAACCTTCGATGATGTCCCCGACGTCGACGCCGAATGCCAGTGCGCAGCGGTACAGGAACGCGAAGTTCAGGTCGCTCCGCCCCATCTCGCAGTCGATGTATTCCTGCTCGGAGACGCCCGTTTTGTTCGCCATCTCCGCGATGGTGAAGTTTTCGATCTCGCGCAGTTCGCGGATCCGGTGCGCCATTTCCTGGATCTTGTAGTTCAGCCCTGTCATCTGTGCCATGGTCGTCCCTCCAGATATTCTAATGAAAAAGCCCGCCTCAAAGATCTGCTTTGAGACGAGCATGTACAATCATACCCGCGGTACCACTCAAATTGCGGCTCGCGCCGCCACTTCAGGCTCCCGTGAAGCCCTTTTGCCCTTACGCGGCTGGTTCGGGAAGGTTCTACTTGCGTGCGCTTTCTTCCTTCCGGCTCCGGAGTGACAGCTGTCGGTCCCTTTCCGCGGCTCGCACCATCCGCCGCGTCTCTGAAGGCCGGGATCCCGATGCTCTCTCCTTCAATGCCTTTAAACGGAGTTTACCCTTTTCCCCGCTGCTTGTCAACGGTTTTCTGTATCTTTCCTGTACTATACAAGGAACGGTTCCAGGGGCAGGCCGTTCAGTCCGCACAGGTTTGCCCGGTCTGACCAGTCCGTCCACGCGTACCGCGCTGAAACCGGTTTCCCCGTGCCTTCCGCGCGGATTCGCAGCAGGTTTCCCTCAATCTCTCCGGACGCCGGCACAAACACCCCGTCCTCCCCGGCGATCTCCAGCAGCGCCGGTGCCTTCCCGTCCTTCGTCCGCAGCTCCCGGGTCGCCTGTACAGTGATCACCGTTCCGTTGACGCTTTTTTCGATAATCCTCGGCGATTCCTCGCCTTCGCCGTACAGCATCTTCCCGGCCAGTTCCGCCAGCCGTTCCCCGACCGGCCGCTTGTTCAGCGGATGGATGTTGCCGTATTCCCCTTCGTCCAGCAGGCAGATCATGCCCGTATGGGATACGCGGTCCCGGACTTTTGCCTGTGCCAGCCGCGTCCGCGCCCAGGTGAAGGTATCCTCCCCGTCATACGGGATCCACATCGGCAGCTGTACAAACAGGAACGGCAGTTCCGGTGCCCGGAAGATCTTCCGCCAGTACCCGATCAGCGCTGTCATCAGCACGTCGTACTGTTCCGTCTGCCCGGCGTCCTCTTCCCCCTGGTAATACAGCGCGGCGGTCATGGAAACCGGCGCGATCTCCTTCAGCATGCTCTCCGCCAGTCCCGCGGGCCGGTACGGCGATCCGGGTCCCGCCGGCGGATTCCACGGGAACGGCCCGAGGATCTTCTCGATCTCCCGGTCGCCTGCGCCGGGATGGCCCGCCCGGTATTCGTCCGCCTTCCGGCTCCAGTCGTCGATCCCCTGCTGGAAGGCTTTCTCCTCCTCCAGGTAGGTCTCCATGCTCTTCCCGCCGCAAAGCTTCGCGTATTTGTCCAGGTAGCGGATCCCTTCCGCCGTCGTCCGCAGTGTTTCCCCGTCCATCCAGCAGGTCACGGACGTGCCGCCCCAGTAGCACCCGATGATCCCCACCGGGATATCCGGACGCTTCCGGCGCATCGCCATGCCGAAATAGGTTGCAGCGGCGCTGTTATAGCCGGCGGTTTCCCGTGTCACAGGCTGCCAGCGCGTTTCCCGCACCGCCTTCTGCTGTTCTTCGTTCACCAGGGCCATCCGCGGCACGTTGAAAAAGCGCAGCAGCGGGTCTTCTTCCGCAGCCTCCGTGCCGCCCGCCGCGTTGCGCAGCTCCATTTCCATGTTGCTCTGCCCGCCGGCCAGGTATACGTCCCCGATGGCGAGTCCTTCCGCTTCCGCCCGTTCTTCCCCGGAGGACAGGACCAGCCTGCAGCCGGTCTGCGCTTCCTGCGGGCACAGCGAAAGAAGGAAGCGGCCGTCCCTGCTCCGGCACGCCGCTTCCGCCAGCATGTTTCCGCCGCGGTCCAGCAGTACGGCGGAAACCTCCGCCCCGCTGTCCGCTTCCCCGAAGATCCGGATCTCCCGGTTCCGGCACAGTACCGCTCCGTCCGTAAACAGCGAAGCCGGTCTCAGCATGTTGTTTCCCTCTTTTCCCGTGTGTATTCCTGAATTTTACTTTCCCTTCAGGAATTCCAGGTTTTTCCGGATCAGTTCCGCCCTCTGCCGTACGCAGTCCGGGCTGCGCAGCGGATCTTCAGGCGTGTTGAACACATAGTCCTTCAGGCGTTCAAGGTCCGTCTCCGCCACATGCATCCGGGTATCGGAGGATGCGTAGTAGATGTACACCTTTCCGTCGTCGTCCGCGATCGCCCCGTTTGTGAACACCACGTTGCTTACGTCGCCGGTCCGTTCCCGGCCCAGCGGCCCCAGCAGCATCCCGGACGGCTCCGCGATGATCTTCGCAGGATCCTGCAGGTCCGTCGCAAAGGCGTACAGCACGTACCGCAGTCCCGCCGCGGTGTTCCGCACCCCGTGCGCGATGTGGATCCAGCCCCTGTCGGTTTTGATCGGCACCGCGCCGGCGCCGTTCTTGGCTTCCGTGATTGTATGGTACTTCCGGCGGGACAGGATCTTCTCCTCGCCCACCACCGGATGCAGGATATCGTCGCACAGGCCGAAGCCGATGCCCCCGCCGCTCCCTGTCTCGATGAAGTCGTCCATCGGACGGGTGTAGAAGGCGTATTTGCCGCCGACGAACTCCGGATGCAGCACCACGTTCCGCTGCTGCGGGGAATTCAGCGTCACCAGGTTCGGCAGCCGCTCCCACGTCTCCAGGTCCTTTGTCCGCACGATACCGGCCGCCGCCACCGCCGCGGACAGGTCGGGATTCGCCGGATCCTTGCTCTCGGAGCAGAACACGCCGTAGATCCAGCCGTCCTCGTGCTGCGTCAGCCGCATGTCGTAGACGTTGGTCTCCTGCTTCTCCGTATCCGGCAGGATCACCGGATAGTCCCGGAAGCGGAAGCCTTCCGTGGGCCGGTCGCTCTCCGCCACCGCGAAGAAGCTCTTCCGGTCCGCGCCTTCCGTCCGGACCACCAGGCAGTATTTCCCGTTCAGCTTGATCGCGCCGCTGTTCATCACGGCGTTCACGCCCAGCCGCTGCATCATGAAGGGATTGGCCGCGGGGTCCGCGTCGTACATCCAGAACGGCGGGATATGCTCCCGGGTCAGCACCGGATTCCGGTACCGTGTAAAGATTCCGTTGTAGAAATGCTCGTCCGCCGGATTCGGCCGCCCCAGCAGCCGCTCATACGCTTCCATCAGGGACTCAAAGCTTCTGCTCCGCATATTCCGCCTCCTCAGTAGTTCTGGACCGCTTCATCGTCGCCGGGATGCAGCAGGCTGTGCTCCTTGATATAGGTCACGACCTCGTCCGCCGTCGTGAAGGCCAGCCCGACATGGGTGTCGGCGGCGCCGTAGTAGATCGCGATCCGGCCTGTCTCCCCGTCCTGCAGCGTCGCGCAGGGGAAGATAACGTTCGGCACAAAACCGGTCACCTCATAGTTCTCCTCCGGCGTCAGCAGGTGGTTTGCGCACCGGTACAGCACCCTGCTCGGCTCGTTGATGTCCAGGATCGCGCCGCCCATGGAGTACACGAATCCGTTGCAGGTCGTCGCGACGCCGTGGTAGAACATCAGCCATCCTTCGCTGGTCTCGATCGGGGCCGCGCCGGCGCCGATCTTCACGCTCTGCCACCATTCCCCGCCGCTGCCCATCACGTGGCGGTGTTTCCCCCAGAACGTCATGTCCGGGCTTTCGCTGATAAAGATATCGCCGAAGGGCGTGTGTCCGCTGTCGGACGGCCGGCTCAGCAGCCGGTAGGTTCCGTTGATCTTCCGCGGGAACAGCACCGCGTTCCGGTTGAAGGGAATGAATGGATTCTCGATCCGCGTGAAGGTTCTGAAGTCCTTTGTCTTCGCCATGCCGATGGACGCGCCGTAGAAATCGCCGCACCAGATGATGTAGTACGTATCCTCCACCTTCACCAGCCGGGGATCGTACGCATAGTTCGGCATCTTCGGACTGCCGTTTTCATCGGTGAAGGGAACCTTCTGCCGCTCCACATCCCAGCGGATGCCGTCCCTGGAATGTCCGAGGTACACATAGGGAACGCCGTTGACCTGTTCCCCGCGCAGCACCGCGATATATCCGTCCTCCCACGGGACCACCGCGCTGTTGAAGATCCGGGCAATCTCCGGCGTGGGATTCCGCCCCATCACCGGGTTCTCGCTGTACCGCCATACCGGGGATTCCGTCTTCAGGTCCGCCGGCCGGTCCTGCCACGGAATGTTCGGAAGTGCCCCCGCATTGATGATCCTGACTTTACTCATATTTCTCTCTCCCTGCATATTTATTATAGTAGATTCCGGACAGTAAGGACGCGGAACAGGTTATTCCCGGTGCGGAATCTCTGATTCCCTGTACACCGGCTGTCCGCTGACCACCATCCGGCCGAAGGGCTTCTGCTCCCCGGCGCAGCGCTCCAGCAGCGTCTTCACCGCCAGTTCGATCATTCCGTCCGTGTCGATCCGGAAGGTGCTCAGCGGGATCTCGCTGTCGCTGCCCGCCGGATAATCGTCGAAGCCGGTGACGGAGACATCCTCCGGCACCCGGTACCCTTTTTCCTGCAGCGCGTCGATCAGCAGGCGCGCCGTCATGTCACAGTTGCATACAAACGCCGTCGGCAGGTTCTCCGGCAGCACCGGTTTCACCAGCCCGCCCGTCAGTTCCCGGTCCTGAATGATCCATTCGTCCCGCACCGGCAGGTCGTTCAGCAGCATCGCCCGGTAATAGCCGAGGAACCGGTCCATGATACTGCTGGTCGCCTTGGTATTCCCGATAAAACCGATCTCCCGGTGCCCCCGGCGGATCAGGTGGCAGGTCAGCCGGTACGTGCCGTACGCGTTGTCCCCCGCCACGGCATCCGCGTTCGCCTGCTCATCATAGAAGTCCAGGAAGACGACCGGCATCCCGGCCTGCGCGATTTTCCGGTAATACGCCTTGGCAGGCTCGCCCAGCAGGATCAGCCCGTCCACATGCTTGGTTGTTATCAGGTTCGGAAGGCTCAGCTCCCGCTCATTCTCCGGATCCAGCAGCTCCAGCACCCCGAAGTGTCCGAGATCTGCCAGTTTCCTGACCAGGCGCTTATAGATCTCCGCATAGAACGAGTCCGCCTCAAAATACTTGTCCGGAATCAGGATCCCGACCTCCAGGTGTTCACGGGGCAGGCGCCGGCTGCTGTGGGGATACTCGTATCCCATTTCCGAGGCTTTTTTCAGGATCCTCTTCCGAAGATCGCTGCTCATGCCGGGTTTGCCGGCTATGGCCTTGGAAACCGTCACGGCGCTGGTCCCGATCTCACGGGCAATATCCCTCATCGTTGGTTTTCTGGATGGCATCGTTCTGTCCTCCCTTTTGCGGATCAGTGCGTTCCGTACCACGTTTTTACGGTCTCTTCCGCTTTCTTCCCGACGATGGAGAAACCGGTCTCGGGCGTTTTTCCCGGCAGCTTTGTGTACCAGTCCCACCAGAACATCCCGCCGAACCATTCCTCCTCCCATACGGACCGGAGGCAGGATTCATAGAAGTTTGCCTGCTCCTCCTCGCTGTACGGGAATTCCCTGTGGGAGAAATCCCACGGCATCATCGCGCAGCCGAGCGCGCTCCGGCAGCCGATTTCCATGAACAGGATGCTCTTTCCGCCGTTCTTCCCGGAGATCTCTGCCAGCTGCGTCCTGTATTCATCCCATCTGGCCTTCATGCTTTCCAGGCTTGCGCCCGGCTCCGCCGCCACCCGGAAATAGGCGGATGTGCCGATATAGTCCACCGCGTCCCACCAGCGGACGCCGTCTTCCTTGCCGTGGTTTGTGTTGTAGACCAGTTCCCCGTGGTACACCTGCCGCACCGCGGCGATGGTTTCCCGCCAGAGTTCCTCTTTCCGCTCGGTCCCCAGCATCTCGCAGCCCACGCAGAACATCTCGCATCCGGTCTCCTCCGCGATCTCCGCGTAGTGGCACAGGAAATGCCGGTAGGAATCGAACCATTCCCGCCAGTAGTCCCGGCCTCCGGACTCCGGTTCCGGAAAGCTGATGTACGCGCGCCACACATGGTCCAGGCAGTTCACGATCGGCTTCATGCATACCTTCAGCCCGCGTTCGTGCAGGCTGTCCGCCGCCGCGGCCACATCCCGGTCCGTCACCGTAAACCGGTAATCCGGCCGGATCTGTGTGGAGCAGTACGTGTCCTGGCATACCGCGAATGCCAGCGCCGCCCAGTTCCCGCCGAGGGCCGCCAGCCGGTCCATGGAGCAGGCCGCTTCCGGGGTCCGGTAGTCGCCGCGCCTTCCGTCGTATCCGTAGGTAAATCCTTTGATCTTCATTTCTTTCCCCGGACCTCCGTCAGGCCTTCCCGGGCAGGTCCGCTCTGATCAGCCGCAGGCACATCCGGCCGTTGTGGTACGGGCATTTCCATTCGTCCACCATCGGCTTGTCCTCGTCGATCAGCGTTCCGTCCTCCCGCAGTTCATTGAACCATTCGCTCCCCTCCCGGGGATCGACGGTCACCTGCCGGATATAGTCCCACTGGACCCGCATCCGGTCCAGCCAGGCCGGATCCTTTGTCACCCGCCATCCGAATTCAAATCCGAGCATGGTCTCCGCCTGCGGCCACCAGGCCCGGGTCGTGCACACCGCGCCGTCCACGGTCTCATAGTGCAGCCCGTGGTCTGTGAACGCCTGTTCCGTCGTGCTTTCCAGCAGGTCCAGGCACATCCTGCGCCATACATCCCGGCCCTCCGGCCGGATAAAGGTCTCCGCCGCGTCCCAGATCAGCCAGCTGCCTTCGATATCGTGCCCGTAGCTCTTCATGTCCAGCAGCGGCCGGAAGTCGTCATCAAAGAACACATCCATCCGGTGCTTCGCGGGATTGTAGATCGTGCCCGCAAACTGGTTCAGTGCCTCGACCGTGGCAATCATCACCTGCGCGTCCGGGCAGGCCCGGTACAGTTCCGTATAGGCTTCCATCACATGCAGCAGCGTGTTCATCGTCCGGGAGGCCATGACGCCGTTCTCGCTCAGTTTCTCATTGGTCTCCGGCGAGAAGTCCGCCTTCATCGCTTCCAGGTAGCCCTTCCCGTCCCGGCACCGGGTCTCAATGATCCGGAACAGGTCCATCGCCCTGTCCAGCGCTTCCTGCTTTCCCGTCAGCCGGTAATAGGCGGCCAGCCCGTAGATTGCGAACGCCTGGCAGTAGGTATGCTTGGTCGTGTCCGCCGGCTTCCCGTCACAGGTCACAGACCAGTACACGCCGCCGTTTTCCGGATCCTCAAACCGCCGGTAAAAATCATACGCGCAGTCCGCGTATGTCCGCAGGTCTTCCCGGTTCAGCTCCCTGGCTGCCGTGGCGAAGGTCCACAGGATCCGGCTGTTCAGGATGCATCCCTTGTCGGCTGTACGGTTCAGGATCAGGTGGTTGTCCATATACCCGTAAAAGCCGCCGTATGTTTCATCCCGGAGGCCCATCCAGAACGGAAGGATTTTCTGTTCCAGATGGTTCCGGATTTCTTCCTGAAGCATAGAATACTCCTTTGTTAACTTCTTTGTTAATCTGTCTGTATTGTACTGCAATCCTGCGGGATGTCAATCCTTTTTCATCCCTTGACGGAGCCGCTGGCCAGGCCTGCGTAAACCTGTTTCTGGAACACCAGGAAAACGATCAGGCTGGGGATCAGCGTCAGCAGCACGCCGGCGCAGATGATGTTGTAGGAACTCTTGAACGGACCCGAGAAGGAGTACAGTGCCGTGGAAATCGTCCGCCAGGAATTGGACTGGAGGTACAGGTTGGCGCTGTAGTATTCGTTGTACACGCCTACGCCTTTCAGCACGGCCACCGTGATGATTGCCGGCTTCGTCAGCGGCAGTAGGATCCGGAAGAACACGCCGAAATACGTGCACCCCTCCAGCACCGCGGATTCGTCCAGCGCGCCGTCCAGGTTTTCAAAGTACTGCAGGAAAATATAGATGGAGATGACATCCGTCCCGCTCATCAGGATCATATAGCCCCAGATGGAATTCAGGAAACCGAGGTCCTTCATGATCTGGTAGGTCGTCACCTGCATCGCGATGCCCGGGATCAGCGTGGCGATCATGAACAGGTTCCGGATCAGCCCGTTTCCCGGGAACCGGAAGCGGTTCAGCACATAGGCCAGCATGGATCCCATCATCACGGAAACCGTCACGACCACCAGCACCACCGACGCGGAGGTCAGGAACGCCCGCAGCATATCCCCTTCCGTCCATACCTGCGCGTAGTTTCCGAAGTTCAGCCAGTTCTGCGGCAGCGTCATTGCGTTGGTGGTGGCGTATTCCTCCGCTGTTTTGAAGGAGGTGGTGAAGGAGGACCATACAGGCAGCAGCGCGATAAAGCAGGCAAGCAGCAGCGCCGCGTATTCCAGGCTTTTGATGACGGTCCTCCGGGCCCGCGCGCCTGTGTTGGTGTTCCGTACAGCCATTGTTGTATCGGACATTTTTGCTTCCTCCTTCCTTACCACAGCGCCTTGGCCTTGTTGGCCTTTGCGTTGAACGTGTTCTCGGAATCCTTCATCACATACCGGAAGAACAGCCGCTGCCCCGCCGTAAACAGCAGGATCAGCGCCAGCAGGACCATTGCCATCGCACAGGCCTGCCCCACCTTCTGCGACACATGGGCCATCTGGTGGATCTTGATAAAGAACGTGGCCGTGCCGTTCGCGCCCATACTCCCGACCACATAGGCCGGCTCAAAGGCCGACAGCGACCCGGTGATCGACAGGATCAGATTCAGCATGAACACGGTCTTGATCCCCGGCAGGATAATTGCCTTGAACTGCTGCCAGCGGTTCGCCCCGTCAATGGTTGCCGCCTCGTACAGCGTGGGATCGATCGACGCGATGGCGCCGATGAACAGCACCATATTCTGCCCGCAGTACTTCCATACGGAGGTAAACACCAGGGACCAGTTGTTGATGCTCTGGTCCCGCAGCCAGTACGGCAGGCTTTCCAGCGGGAAGCCGATTGCCTGCAGCACGCTGTCCAGCACAAACCCGCGGGTATAGAAGTATTTGAAGATATAGCCGATGGCGATACCGTTCACCAGGAACGGGAAGAACAGGACCGCCTTGTAGATCCCGGCCCCGCGGATCCGCTCCAGGCTCAGTACCGACGCGAAGAACAGCGCCAGCGCCAGCTGGACCACCGCGCCGGCCATGTAGTACAGGCTCAGCAGCATTGCGCCGACATACTCGGATTTGGTGAAGATCCGGGTATAGTTGTCCAGTCCCACAAAGCCTTTGTCCTTCGTATAGCTCATATTGCGGAAGCTGAATTCGATCATTTTCACAAAGGGGACATAGGTGAAAAGCATCAGCAGGAACAGCGGTACGGCGGCGAACAGGAAGATCACCAGCACTTTCTGCCAGTTGATCTTCTTTTTCCGCAGGTCCGGCTGGATTGTTCTGGCAAGGCTCATTGCGGCAGCACCTCCCGGGTGTCATCGTCTGGAAAAAAGAAGGCGGGGCCGGGACTGGTCCCGTGGCCCCGCCTGGAAAATGGAGGGTGTCCCGGTCAGGACAGGAATTACTTGATCTCCACGCCCAGGGCAGCCTGTGCGTCGCTCCATGCGGCGTTCCAGTCAGCCATGATCTCATCGAAGGTCTTGTCCTTGTTGAAGCCGTGTTCGATGATCTCCTGCACCTTGGTGTTGCCGCCGTTGTTGAAGTTCAGTTCGGATTCCGCGTTCATCTCGCTCAGCAGGGTTTCCTCGCCCGCCACCGCGTCCGCGTCGGACACCATGTCGATGCCGTCGAAGGCCGCGTACAGGTCCGGATATTCGCCGTCCTTGGCGATCGGCACGCCGCCTTCGCTGTAGGCGAAGCCGCTTTCGTGGGTCAGCCACTTCAGGTAGTACATGGCCGCCAGCTTCTCTTCATAGGAAGCCTGGACGTTGATCGCGAAGTTGTAGTCGCCGCCGGCGGGGGCATACTGTTTTCCGTCAATGCTGATTGGGAACGCCATGTAGCCCACGTCTTCCGGATGTTCGCCGCCTTCGGCGTCACGCATCTGGGTGAAAGCCCAGGAGCCCAGGACCATGGTGGCGATCTGGCCGTTGTTCAGCATCGGCTTGCAGCCTTCCCAGTCCGTGGTGGTGTAGTCGTCTTCAATCAGGCCTTCCGCCGCCGCGTCGTACAGGATCTTGTACACGGCATAGGGGCCGGTGCCGTTGCCCTGGTCCGCGAAGGGATCCTTCAGGTGGGCCAGTTCCTGGTTCATGTAGGTGTCACGGCCGGTGGCGGCGACGCCGATGTAGGCGTCCCATGCGCCCATGGTCCAGCCGGCAGCGTAGTTGGTGTACAGCGGGATCGCGTCCGTCTTTTCCTTCACGGCGCGCAGGGCGGCCATGAACTCGTCGGGGGTCTTCGGCAGCTCGGTCACGCCGGCTTCCGCAAAGATCCGCTTGTTGTACAGCACGCCCTGGGCGTTACCCGTGGAGGGAATGCCGTAGCAAACGCCGTCAAAGGACCAGGAGCTCATGAAGTTGTACAGGCCGTTCAGGGTATCCAGGGAGCCCAGCGGCACGAAATATTTGGACAGTTCGTCCTTCTGCACCGTCGGAATGCCCATGATGGTCCAGTCGGTGTTGCCGACCCGCAGCAGGGCGTTCTCCGCATAGTCGGTGATCAGTTCATATTCGATCTCGACGTTGGGGTAAATCTTCCGGAACTCTTCGACATATCCGTTCAGTTTGTCCGGAATATCCGTCCGGTGGTACGCGAAATGGATTTTCGCGGTCAGGTCGGCGTTCTCGCCCAGCACCAGCTGGTCAAACGTCGGGAGCTGTTCGTCCGCGGCGGCAAAGGAAGCCATACCGAGGACCAGGCACAGGGCCAGGATCAGGGAAAACAGTTTCTTCATGGTTTATCCTCCTCGCTTGTTGTTAGGTTAACATGTTAACCTTATTTGTTAAAATCTTAATCTGCGATTTGGATTTTGTCAACCCTTTTTGTATTTTTTTCAGTGAACAAATTGCAGGTTTCTCAGATACAGGACAGCAGGACCCTTCCGCTTCCGCAGATCTCCGCCGATTCCAGCCCGGCAGGGATCACCGCGCTCCGGTACGGTGCCAGCTCCGCGCTTTCATTTCCCCAGCGCAGGGTGCATGCTGCCGTCGGGGTCAGGAACATCATCCGGCCCGCCGGCAGCGGGAAGGTTCCGTCCAGGTCCAGCGTGTACAGCCGGAAATGCGGATCGCTGACCCGCAGCGTCATGGTTCCGCCTGCGCGGGTTTCGGTTTCCGCCGGCGTTTCCGGCGCCCCGCCTGTCCTGGAAACGTCCAGCGCCTGCCGCAGGTGGAGTGTCCGCGGCCTGCCGTCCTTTCCGACCCGGTTCCAGTCCCAGAACCGGTACGTCACGTCGCTGGACTGCTGGATCTCGTAGCACCGGATTCCGCCTCCCAGGGCATGCACCGTCCCGGCGGGAATATGGAATACGTCCCCCGGATGCACCTCCGCCCAGTGCAGGCGTTCCTCCAGCCGGCCGCTCTCCGCGGCGGACCGCAGTTCGCCGCCCTCCGCGTCAACCCCGTAAACCAGCCGCGCGCCGGGTTCAGCGTCCAGGATATACCACGCTTCGCTCTTTCCTGCCTTGCCCTCGTGTTCCATGGCATATCTGTCGTCCGGATGCACCTGTACGGAAAGGCACTGTTCCGCGTCCAGCAGCTTCAGCAGCAGCGGGAAAACCCTGTCCCGTTTCCCGGTCAGCCGTTCACCCCACCGTTCAAAAACCTCCTGCAGGCTTTTCCCCCGGTATGTCCCGTTCGCCACGCGGCTTTCATGCCCGGGCAGCGCGGAGACCTCCAGGCTTTCGCCGGTGATTCCTTCCGGGGCGTCCTTCCCGAATCGTTCCCTCAGCGCGCAGCCGCCCCACGGGGTGTCTTCCCCGCTGCGGAAAGAAGGGTCCATCACCAGGGGGTAAACGTTCTCCGTTTTCCGGTTCTGGTCCATCGTCTGTTCCTCCTGTTTCCCGTTATGTTTCTTCCGTGTTAATTCGTTTTGTAAAGTTAACTCGTAAACTTTCGTGGGTATTTTATGGATCAGGAGGCTGTTTGTCAATCCTTTTTGCAGGCTTTCAACCCGTTCCTCCCCGCCGGCCGGACAAAAATTCGGTTTTCTGAAAAAAAGCGTTTACAATTCTGTCATGTTTTTCGATTGACAGTCTCCCCTTCTTTTTTTATTCTTTTCTGTGGATTTTTTATCCGTATTTCTTTGCAGTGAATGGATTGGAGGATAAAACATGGATAACAACAAGCGTCCGGACAGCATGCAGCGGATCACCACCCCCGAACTGGCCGAGGCCTTCATCAGTGAGCAGGTCGAAGCCATCCGTCAGCAGGTCGGCGATAAAAAAGTCCTGCTGGCCCTCTCCGGCGGCGTGGACAGTTCCGTTGTGGCTGCCCTGCTGATCAAAGCCATCGGCCGGAACCTGGTCTGCGTTCACGTCAACCACGGCCTGCTCCGCAAGGGCGAGCCCGAACAGGTGATCGAGGTTTTCCGCAACCAGATGAACGCCAACCTGGTGTACGTGGACGCCGTGGACCGCTTCCTCGACAAGCTGGCCGGCGTCAGCGATCCGGAGCAGAAGCGCAAGATCATCGGCGCTGAGTTCATCCGTGTTTTTGAAGAAGAAGCCCGCAAGCAGGACGGCATCGCCTTCCTGGCCCAGGGAACCATCTATCCCGATATCACCGAGAGCGTCGGCGTCAAGGCGCACCACAACGTCGGCGGCCTGCCGGACGACCTGCAGTTCGAACTGGTCGAGCCCGTCAAGCTGCTTTACAAGGATGAAGTCCGCGTCGTTGGCAAGGCCCTCGGCCTGCCGGACGGCATGGTTTACCGCCAGCCCTTCCCCGGCCCCGGCCTGGGCGTCCGCTGCGTCGGCGCCATCACCCGCGACCGGCTGGAAGCCCTCCGCGAGGCCGACGCCATCGTCCGCGAGGAAATCGGCAAACTGCCCGAGGTTCCGTGGCAGTACTTCTGCGTGATCCCGCCCTTCCAGTCCACCGGCATCAAGTATGTGGACGGCAAGGGTGAGCGCTACATGGGCTGGGCGGTGATCATCCGCGCCGTCAACACGACGGACGCCGTCGCCGCCACCGTGCCGGAGATCCCCTTCTCCGTGCTCTGCACCATGCGCGACCGGATCATCAGCACCGTCCCCGGCGTCAACCGCGTCCTCTGGGACATCAGCGAGAAGCCTGTTGCCACCATCGAGTTTGAATAATATCAAAATTCCCGGGGCCTTATTTACAAAGGTTCCCGGGATGTTTTTTATCTTGCGGCAGGTCCGTAAGACGAATGGCATTGAAATACAACGGAAGCCGGGCATCATGCCCGGCTTCCGGTTTTCCAAAAAGTGCGCCCTCAAAAGGAGGAAACGCCGTGGCTGTTGACCAGTCCTGTCAGCTTTTCCCCTGCCTTGCACATCGGGCAGTTGTGGGAGGAGCAGCTGACATAATCAGGGATGTTTTCCTTTACGGTGAAAACACTCTTGACCGGGAAACCTTCACATTCATCAATCGCGGAGAAAATGGCTGAGACGCCTACGGGCACACCGCTGTAATACCGGATAGCCTCGATGGCGGAGCGGGCGGTATAGCCGGTGGTCAGGGAGGCTGCCAGCACCAGCACATGCTTGCCCACAATCATCGGAGCGATATTGTCCCGGAAGATCAGCTGGCTTCCGGAGGTATGTTCCGGAGTCACCACGTAAATCGTCTGGTGCGCATTCATGCTCCGGAACCCGGCCTCAGACAGTGCGGAAGCCATGCAGGTGCCCAGCACCTCCGTTCCGTCCAGGCAGAGGATGGAGTCCACGATCGTGGAATTCTTGTACATGCCGCACAATTCTTCCGCTGCAATCCGGGCCTCTGACAACCGGTGCTTGGTCATGGTCAGGTCAATGTAGTAATTGATATGGCTGTGGCTTGTGGCGAAATGCCCGTGGGCGACGCGCAGACGCACCTTGTTCTGGTGATTCGGAATTTCAACAATCTGGATAGCCATGTTTCGTTCCTCCTTCTGTATGAAATTCTGTAAAACGGTATTTCTGTGAATCTACTATATACCTTTTCCCTCAGAAGAGCAAGTGGGCCGGCGGAACAGCCTGTCCTGGTCAGCAGGCAGTGAAAAGCCCGTCGACCCCATCGGGTTTGAATAAATGGATGGCCCGGAAAGTGAGTCTGCGTCATTCTTCCAGGGTCCGGCAGAGGGCACGGATCAGGCACTGAAACTTGTTTTCTGTCCCTGCGAAAATATAGAAAATGCAGCCTGAAAAAGGCTGCATGTTTTATTGCATTTCCATTGGGAATTCCGGCAGCTGCAGAAGCCTTCCGGCCTGGAGGCGGCTGGTACTGCCTGTTCCGCATCCCTGCGCGTCAGCTGTACCTGGGCAGCCAGCCCTCGTGCGCTGCGATCAGCTCGTCGCACATCGCCACGATATCGTCCATGGACAGTTCCGCTCCGGCGTGCGGATCCATCATGACCGCCTGGTAAATGTAGTCTTTCTTCAGGGTGCGGGCCGCCTCGACAGCCAGCAGCTGCACGTTGATGTTGGTGCGGTTCAGCGCCGCGCACTGCTCCGGCAGGTCGCCGATATAGGTCGGCTGCACGCCGTTGCGGTCCACCAGGCAGGGGACTTCCACGCAGGCGTTCCGGGGCAGGTTCGTGATCAGGCCGTTGTTCAGCACGTTCCCGCCGATCCGGGTTGGAATCCCGGTCTCCATCGCTTCCATGATGTAGCTGGCGTACTCATGGGTGCGTTTGTGGCTCAGCAGCGGATTCTGCGTCAGCTCATGGCCGCGCTTTTTCCAGTCCTCGATCTGGTGGATGCATCGGCGGGGATACTCGTCCAGCGGGATGTTGAACCGTTCGATCAGTTCCGGATAGCGTTCCTTGATGAACCAGGGGGTATATTCAGCGTTGTGCTCGCTGGATTCCGTGATGTAGTACCCGAACCGGCGCATGATCTCCAGGCGCACCATATCCCCGTGCCGGCCGGTCTCCTTGTAAAGCTTGTAGTCTTCCTTCATATGTTCGATCCACCACTCCGGCAGCTCCTCGCCCTGGCTCAGCCCGGCGATCCGCTCCTCAAAGGTGCCGATGTCCAGCTTGCCCGCGTTGTACAGCAGCGCCCGGCGCCTGATCTCGGGATACAGGTCTTTTCCGTCCTTCGTGATCTCCAGGAGCCAGGCCTGGTGGTTGATGCCGGCGATCTTCCACCGGACGCTGTCGTCGTACTCCATGCCCAGTTCCTTGAGCAGGGTGGACGCGCATACCTGCACGCTGTGGCAGAGGCCCACGGTCTTCACCCCGGTCATGGTCAGCATGGCGCCGGTCAGCATCGCCATGGGATTGGTGTAGTTCAGCAGCCAGGCATCCGGGCAGACTTTCTCCATGTCCCGGGCAAAATCCAGCATCACCGGGATCGTGCGCAGCGCCCGGAAGACGCCGCCGACGCCCAGCGTGTCCGCGATGGTCTGCTTCAGGCCGTATTTCTTCGGGATCTCAAAGTCTGTGATCGTGCAGGGATCGTACCCGCCTACCTGGATGGCGTTGACCACATAGTTCGCCCCGCGGAGCGCCTCCCTGCGGTTTTCCGTTCCGAGGTACTTTTCGATCCGGGCCTTGGAGCCGTTGTTCCGGTTGATCGCCTCGAGCATCCGGAAGGACTCATCCAGCCGGACAGCGTCGATGTCGTACAGTGCGATCAGGCTGTCCTCCAGCGCCGGCGTCATCATGCTGTCCCCCAGCACATTCTTGGCAAAGACTGTGGACCCGGCTCCCATGAAAGTGATTTTCGGCATCTGTATTTCCTTCTTTCTGTATTTGATTGATCCGGCGTCTCAGCCGTCATTGCTCTCCTGGTTCTGTTTCCGGTATTCAGGCGGCCGCATGCCGACGATCCGCCTGAACAGCTGCTGGAACTGCTGGGTGTTGCTGAATCCGACCTCGCAGGCGATTTCCAGCATGCTCTTCCGGGTCTCGCGCAGCAGTTCCTGCGCATGCTGGATCCGGACCCGCTGCAGGTGTTCCTTCATGGTCCTGCTCGTGTATTCCCGGAACAGCCGGTGAAGGTAGGAGGGATGGATGTGAAGCTGCTCCGCCACATCCGAGGCGGTCAGCGGCTCGGCATAGCAGCGGTTCAGGATATCCAGTGCCTCTGAGATGTAATGGTTTCCCACGGATTCCCGGGACTGGTTCAGGCTCCGGAGGCGGGCGACCTCCAGCATCACCTGGGTGCAGAGCAGTGAACACAGGTTCCTGTCCTGCTCGCTGGTGCTGTCCGCCAGCGGGATGATGCTCTTCATCAGCTGGTAGATTACCCCGTTCCGGTCGCTCAGGGTCATGACCCGGGGTTTCCGGTCAAACATATCCCGGAGCATACCGTCCGTCTTCAGCAGGCTGGCCAGGTCCGGCGCCGCGGAAGCACCCTCTTCGTACTGGAATTCGATGTTCATCATGCTGCACAGCCCGTTGTTGAACCGCAGGTCCCAGTGGCGGATTCCCGCGTCGATCCAGATAAACTGGCTGCAGCTGACCTGGTTGAATCCGTTGCTCTCCGTCTCGATGCTCATGGCGCCTTCATTGACATACATGATCTCGCAGAGCGGGTGGCTGTGGTTGATCACCTCGGGTGTGGATTCCATCATGTTGGCCCTGTCGTAATAACCGTATACTGCCGGCACAAAACCGGGCCGGAGGTTTTCGGGATCATAAATCGTGTTCACGCTTTCCCTCCTCCTGTCTCCGGGTTTTCGCCGACGGTTGGCGCCGGATACACCGCCGGGTCATACTTGCACGTCAGCGCGTAGGATTTGCGGTACTCCTGGGGCGACAGGCCGGTCTCCTTTTTGAACAGGCGACAGAAATACTGCTGGGAGCTGATTCCGATCCGGGTGGCGATGGAGGAGCTGGGGATATCCGTATGCATCAGCAGCGTCTTGGCCCGTTCGATCCGCAGGCGGGTCAGGTATTCCCCGATCCGCATGCCGGTCTCCTCCGGAAAGATCCGGTGCAGGTGACCCACATGGACGCCTGCGACCCGGGCGACGTCCTCCGTGGAGATGCTGAACATATAGTTGTCGTCGATATAATCCAGCGCTTTGCGGATCCGGGGGCTGTAGCAGCGTCTCCGCGCGTTCTCCCCGTCCATGGAGGCGGAGATCCCGCCCAGGATCGCGCAGAGCGTCAGCGCGGTCTGCAGGTCCCGCTGCTCCGGTGGGAAGGAGGCAAAGCTGAGCAGGTTCCGCAGGGAGGAGAGAACCACCGTTCCGGAATCCTCAAACTCCACACAGGCGCCATGGTTCTCCAGCAGGCTCCTGACCCGGGGAAACGTCCGCTCCAGCTGGGCCAGCCCGTAGCTGCAGATCCCGCCGCTGCCGGTGGAAAAATCCAGCCGGCTCACGGACAGGTCCGGCGACGCGTCTTTCATCCGGTACCGGATGCTTCCGGCAAGAAAGGCCATCCGGGATCCCACCAGCCGGATCTCCCGGTCCGCGGCGATCAGGGTACAGCTTCCGGTCATTGCGCACAGCAGGCTGAACATGCCCGACGGGCATTCATACTGGAAACCGGTCGCCATGGCGATCGTTGACAGGGATACCAGGGACGGAATCCGCTGGGGAATGCCATAGGTCATCTCCTGCATCGTCCGTCCCTCCGTTCCGCTTTTCTTTTTGTCGCATATTCATCCGTTTATATGGTTCATTATAATCCCTGATCAACAGGATACAAGGACAGAAACGACCATAGTTATTGCACTATTCTCGCAATCGAATCGTTTCTGTTTATAATAAATATTGATTTTATGCGTATATTGGCAATTATCCTCCCTGTAAGAACATTTTTCCTGTAAATCATGTGAGAATTGTGCAAACGCTTGTTATGATTAGTACTTTTTTACGTCCTCCGGGCTGTGCTATGGTTAAGGCAACAAAAAACAACCTTAAGGAGGTACCCCCCAATGCGTAAGCTGTTTGCTATTCTGTTAACCTTCTGCATGGTGTTCTCCTTCGTCTCCTTCGCGGGCGCCGATGAAGCCACCATCACCTTCGCCTTCTGGGACAACAACCAGGAGCCCGGCATGCAGGCCATCGCGGATGCCTACATGGCTCTCCATCCCGACGTCAAAATCGAAGTGCAGGTCACTCCCTGGGACCAGTACTGGACCAAACTGGAAGCGTCCGCCCTGGGCGGTGCCATGCCCGATGTGTTCTGGATGCATTCCAACCAGTTCTTCAAGTATGTGACCGCCGGCACCCTGCTCCCCCTGGATTTCGAGTATGACTACACTCCCTATCCGGCCGGCGTCACTGCGCTCTATACCTTCGACGATGTACACTACGCCGTCCCGAAGGACTACGATACCATCGCCCTGGTCTACAACAAGGAGATCTTCGATGCGGCCGGTATCGCTTATCCGGATGACACCTGGACCTGGGACACCCTGCTGGAGACTGCGAAGAAGCTGACCGATCCCGAAAAGGGCGTCTACGGCTTCGGCGCTCCCAACGACCGCCAGTCCGGATACCTGAACCTGATCTACCAGAATGAAGGCTTCGCGTTTGAGAACGGCAAGTCCGGCTACGACCAGGCTGCCACCCGGGAAGCGATCCAGTGGTGGGTTGACCTCCAGAAAGTCCATCAGGTATCCCCTGCCCAGGAATCCTTCGTGGATATGGGCGTGGATGATCAGATGCAGGCCGGCAAGCTGGCCATGTGCTTCACCGGCAGCTGGATGATGAGCTCCTACACCAACAACGAACTCTTCGCCGACAAGTTTGACCTGGCTGTCCTTCCGCAGGGCAAGACCCGCGCCAGCATCTACAACGGCCTGGGCTATGCCGGTGCCGCCAACACCAAATATCCGGAAATCGTCAAGGACTTCATCCGTTTCTGCGGCACCGAGGAAGCCAACAAGCTGCAGGCTGAAAAGAAGGCCGCGATTCCCGCCTACGCCGGAACCGAGCACTACTTTACCGATAACTTCACCACAATCAACATCGCATGCTATCCGGAAATGATCGCCTACGGCGTACAGTATCCCTTCTCCCCCAACAAGAGCCTGTGGGAAAGCCAGGAAGAAGAACTGATGAACGAAGTGTATGCCGGCAGCAAGACCGTGGACGAAGCCTGCGACAAGCTGCACGCGATCATCTGTGACATCGAGGGCATCTGATCCCGAACCCGGGGCCGTAAACCGGTTTCACACAGTAACAGGGCGCCACTGCCGCGGCAGACAATGCCGCGGCTTGTGGTGCATTAAGTGAAAGGAGGCCTGGCATTCCGTGACCGTATCATCCAACACCGCCGCGCCGCGCCTCGGCAGGCGGGAGCGCTACGATCCCAAGGTTGTGGCTGCCGCCTTTATCCTCATCGCGCCGACCATCATCGGCCTGTGCATCCTGAATATCTGGCCGTTCTTTGACACGATCCGGAGGAGCCTGTACAGGACGCAGGGTCTGGGGCCGGAGGTCTACATCGGCCTGAAGAACTTTGAGAAGCTCTTCTCGGACAGCATGATCGGCAATGCCACGGTCAACACCCTGCTCTACATGGTGCTCACCGTGCCGGTCGGCGTGCTGCTGTCCCTGATCTTTGCTTCCCTGCTGAACAGCAGGATCAGGGGAAGGGACCTTTACCGCGGCATCTATTTCCTGCCGATGGTCGTCGCTCCCGCGGCGGTTGCCATGGTCTGGCGCTGGATCTTCAACGCGGAAAACGGCATTCTGAACATCTCCCTGAAAGCGATCGGCATCCAGGGCCCCAGCTGGCTGGCGGACCCGAACACGGCGCTGGTCTCCTGCGCCGTCATCGGCATCTGGTCCGCGGTCGGGTACGACCTCGTCCTGATCCTGGCCGGCCTGCAGAGCATTTCCAAAAGCTATTACGAGGCGGCGGAAATCGACGGGGCAAGCGGAATGCAGTCCTTCTTCCATATCACAATCCCCATGGTGTCGCCGACGCTGTTTTTTGTAGTGCTGATGCGTGCCATGACCTCCCTGAAGCAGTTTGATACCATCTATCTGCTCATCAACACCCGGAACCCGGCTTATAAAAACGCCACCGTGCTCATGACCCTGTTCTACCGGGAGGCTTTTGAGAAATTCAACAAGGGTTACGGCTCGGCCATTGTGCTCTACACCTTTGTGATCATCGCGGTCTTCACGGCGGTCCAGTTTATCGCCGAAAAGAAGCTTGTCCATTACGATTAAGGAGGGATGAAAATGACGACAGCCGTTCAGGCCGCGCCGAAACGGAAGATGAATTACCGTTCCCGCGGGAAACTGGCCATTCACATCGTGCTGATTATCGGTTCGTTCATCATGATCTTCCCCTTTGTCTGGATGATCCTGACGAGCTTCAAGAGCAATGGTGAATCACTGCTGATCCCGCCTACGTTCCTTCCCCGGGAATGGCTGGTGGAAAACTATACGGAAGTGACCCGCACGCTCCCCTTCGGGGCCCTGTATGTGAACACGCTCCTGCTGATGCTCCTGCGGATCATCTGCGCGCTCGTGTTTTCCAGCATGGCCGGTTTCGCTTTCGCCAAGCTGCGCTTCCCGTTCAGGCGTTTCCTCTTTTTCATCGTTCTGTCCCAGATGATGCTGCCGAACCAGATCTTCATCATTCCGCAGTACCAGATGCTGGCAGGCATGGGACAGCTGAACACGATCTTCGCGCTGCTGTTCCCCGGCCTGGTCAGCGCTTTCGGCACCTTCTTCCTGCGGCAGTTCTACATGAGCCTGCCGAATGTGCTTTCGGAGGCGGCAGTCCTGGACGGCTGCAATACCTTCCAGGTATTCTTCCGCATCATGCTCCCGCTGACCAAAACAGCCATGATGGCCCTAGCGGTCTTCACCGCGGTCTTTGCCTACAGCGATATGATGTGGCCGCTGATCGTGAACAACAACATCAACATGATGACCCTTTCTGCCGGCATCTCCTCCATGCAGGGGCAGTACACCACACGCTACCCGATCCTGATGGCCGGCTCCACCCTGGCGATGATCCCGATGCTGGTCCTGTACCTGGTCTTCCAGCGCCAGTTCATCGAAGGCATCGCCCTCACCGGAACCAAGGGCTGAACCTCCTTATTGTTTCCGCCATCGGGTTCGGATAATCACACGGAAGCATCTGAAAGTCCCGTATACCGGGACTTTCTTTTTGGTTTCTTTCTTCTCTTTGTTCCATATTTTATGCCGCGGAAACAGGAGATTTGACAGGCATGATATACTGAACACTGTGTCCGCACTGACGCGGCACACAAAACCAACAGAAATGGAAAGATTTATGACTTTTGATGAACTGAAACTGATTCCTTCCCTCCTGGCCAATGTCCGGGACGCGGGCTACAGCGTTCCGACGCCGATCCAGGAGGCGACCATCCCGCTGGTCCTCAAAGGCAACGATGTCCTGGGCTGCGCCCAGACCGGAACCGGCAAAACCGCCGCCTTCGCCCTTCCCGTCCTCCAGCGGCTGCAGCAGCAGCGCTCCCGGCGCCCGGATGCGAAAGTGATCCGCGCGCTCGTCCTTTCCCCCACCCGGGAACTGGCGATGCAGACCTGGGAAAACTTTGAGCAGTACGGCAGGGGCCTCCCGCTGAAGAGCGCTGTGGTCTTCGGCGGCGTCGGCCAGGGGGCGCAGGTGGAGGCGCTCCACCGCGGCGCGGACATCGTCGTCGCCTGCCCCGGCCGCCTGCTGGACCTGATGGGCCAGGGCCTGGTCCGCCTGGACTGGGTGGAGGTCTTTGTCCTGGACGAAGCGGACCGCATGCTGGACATGGGCTTTATCCACGACGTCCGGCGCGTTGTCCGCGCCCTGCCGGAGCAGCGGCAGACCCTGTTCTTTTCCGCCACCATGCCGCCGGAAGTCGAAAAGCTGGCGCTGGATCTCCTGACGGATCCGAAGAATGTCAAAGTGGACCCGGTCACCTCCACCGTGGAAGCCATTGACCAGTCCCTGTATTATGTCGACAAGGGAAACAAGAAACACCTGCTGGCCCACCTGATCCGGACCCTGGACCCGGAGAGCACCCTGGTATTCTCCCGTACCCGCTACGGCGTGGACCGGATCGTCCGTGACCTGAAGAAGGCCGGGATCGAAGCTGCCGGTATCCACGGCGACAAGAGCCAGAACGCCCGGCAGACGGCCCTGAAGCGCTTTAAGAGCGGGGAATGCAAAGTCCTGGTCGCGACGGATATTGCCGCCCGCGGCATCGACGTCGCCGGCCTCAGCCTGGTCATCAACTACGACCAGCCGATGGAGCCGGAAGCCTATATCCACCGGATCGGCCGGACCGGCCGCGCGGGCCGCGACGGAAAAGCCATCTCCTTCTGCTGTATCGATGAAGTCAAGCAGCTGAACCAGGTGGAAAAACTGATCGGCAAACGCCTCCGCGAGGAGCAGAGCGACTGGCCCATGGAGATCACGACACCCTCCGAACCCAAGGTCCGGGAACCGCGCCCCGCAAAGATCAGCCGCAGCGGCCAGGCGGTTCCCCCGCGGAAGAGCGTCGTTCAGCCCGTCCGGAAGGCGCAGACGGCTCCCGTCCGTCCGGCGGCGCATGGCAGCGCCCCGTCCGGGAACCGTCACAACCGCCGCCGTTCCCCGGCCCATGGCCGCCCGGTCATGCGGACAAAGCGCTGAACGGGTACGGAACGCGCTGCCGGCAGCCATGAACAGCAAAAAACGGATCCGGTTTTTCCGGATCCGTTTTGTATGCCCTTCTGTAAAAAAGCTTCCGCGTCAGAACAGGTCCAGGGAACTGTCCAGGTAAATCTCCTCCCGCACCTGCAGCTGGTATTCCGGCCGCACAAGGTAGTACAGCAGCATTTCAAGGACCACGGCGCTCCCCAGGCTCCGCCCTTCGATCTTGAACTGCGTGAACCCGTTTTTCAGGTACACGTCCTGTATATCCCGGATTCCGATGAATCCGGGATTTTTCATGGCGTCGGAAAAGCGGTATCCGCGTCCGGCGTCCGGGGACGTGCAGACATGGTCCTCGCAGTCCTCTCCCAGGTTTTTCCGGCTGACGTTCTCGTAGCAGGCTTTCCGGTCTGGGCAGTCGAACCGGCATGCCTCGTTGCACAGGAACTCGACCTTCCCCTTCAGTCCGTCCTCCAGGGAGCCGAGCCGGTCCAGTTTTTTGTTCAGCCGGAAATCAGGCACCACATAGCGGAAGGAGGGCCGCTCCAGTTCCGCCTTCAGCTGCCGGAAATCCGTCAGCACCTTGGTTGTGGACGAAACGAAGTAGAACCCTGGATAGTTTTCCCGGAGATAATCCAGCAGCAGGTCCGAGCTGATCACCGTCCCGGCGGGCACCGGCCCGTTTTTTTCAAACAGCGCGCACAGGCGGTTGCACCGGGCGTCCGCAAGGTCCTCTTCCCGCAGCAGGGAATTGCTGAACGTCAGCCGGGCGGAAATCCCGTATTCCTTCATCAGGGCCGCGGCCGCCTCCGGCTCCGCGTCCCCGAATCCGGCCCTTCCCCCGTCCCACCGGCATCCGGCGGGAGCGCCGTACACGGACCCGATTTCGCACCAGTCGTAAAACCACTCCCTCCTGCCGCGGTACAGCGGCAGGAAGTTTCTGTACAGCTCATAAAATTCAAACAGTCCCGGCAGATGATATACAGCCTTCACCTGCTCTCCCTCCATTCAATTGTTGTCAAGGGACGAACCGCTGACGACCGCCAGCGGCGGAAGTCTCGTCAGCGGTGAGATCATCTGAAAAGGAGCAATCTTCACTGTGTGAAGTTGCGACTGTTGAAGATGCGGATACGGTTCTCTTGACAACTTTTTGGTCCCTTTGTTCCGGGTTGTCAGGGGACGAACCGCCGGCGGCCCGCAGTGCGGGATATCCCGTCGGCGGTGAGATCATCTGAAAAGGAGCAATCTTCACTGTGTGAAGTTGCGACTGTTGAAGATGCGGATACGGTTCTCCTGACAACTTTTCAGTCCTTTGTTGTATCATCCCCGCGGCTCTGCTCCCTGAACTGCGCCGGGCTGACCCCGACCGCGTTCTTGAAGCTCCGGCTGAAATGGAACGGATCCGGATAACCCACGCGGACGGCAATCTCCCGTACCGTCAGGCTGCTGTCCGCCAGGAGCTTCCTGGCCCTGCTCATCCGCAGGTCAGTCAGGTACCTCATCGGGCTGGTACCCGTCTGTTCATGAAACAATTTGCTTAAATAGGGTGCCGACACTGCCAGCGATTCCGCCAGTGCGGAAAGATCCACCTGCCTGTCATAGTTTTCCTGCAGGTATACCCGTACGCTCTCGGCCAGCGAGGCAGCATCCGAATCCCGCCTGGACGCCATCTGCTGCTCCCGGGCCAGCAGCGCTGCCTCCAGCCGCTGCAGCAGCCTGCGCAGCTCCTCCGTATTGACCGGCTTCAGCAGGTAATCCACCGCACTGTTCTGTATGGCCGCCTTCATATACTCAAAATCGCTGTACCCACTGACAATCACGCAGCATACGCCGGGATGCTCCTTCCGGAGCCGCGAGATCAGTTCGATCCCGTCCATCTCCGGCATCTTGATATCGCTGAACAGCACATCCGGCAGCAGCTCCCTGACCTGTTCCAGCGCTTCCGTCCCTGTCCCGGCCCGGGAGATCACACGGAAGGCGCCGCTGCTTTCCTCGATCCGCCGTGCGATATTGTTCGCGATCAGTTTCTCATCGTCCGCGACGATCACCTTAAACTGCCTGGCCATGCCATTTCCCTCCGATCACAACGCAGGCCCCGCCCTCCGGATTGTTCTCCAGCCTGAACACAAAGTCCTCCCCGTACAGCAGGAAAAAGCGGATATACACATGCAGGATCCCCATCCCCTGTATCTTCAGGGAAGGCAGGGTGGCGGTCCTCCGGATCTCCTCCATCTGCGCTGTCAGCGCCGCCCGGGTCTCCGGGTCAAAGCCCGGACCGTTGTCCCGGATCCTCAGCTCATAGCTGTCCCCGGACACAGTCCCCTCGATCCGGATCCGGTAGGGCGGGCGCCGCGTCGTAGTAAACTTGATCGCGTTCTCCGCCAGCAGCTGTACGCACAGCTTGGGCACCGGTACCGGATCCATCTCCGGCGGCAGGACGACCTCGCAGGCCAGGTCTCCCTGGTAACGGATCTCCATACATCGCAGGTAGTCCTTCGTGTGCCTGATTTCCTTCTCCAGCGGCACCAGCTGGGCCGAATCCGATGAGATATAGCGCAGGATCCCGGCCATGGACTGGCACATCTCCGCAATCTCTGCGTCCATGCCCTCGTCCGCCATGGCCTGGATCGCCTGGATGCTGTTGAACAGGAAGTGCGGGTTCATCTGTGCCTGCAGCGCCAGCATGCGGGATTGCATCTCCTGGTTCTGCAGTTCCAGCAGTTTCGTCACATGCCCGGACAGCGTCTCCTGCATCCGCGAGAACGAGGTATGCAGCGTCTGGATCTCCCGGATGTCCGAATCCACGGCCGGCAGCGGTTCCGGATGCTCCAGCTCGATCCGCCCGACCTGGTCGCAGATATCTGCCAGCGGCCGGGTGATTCTCCGGGAAACCAGGCCCGAGGCCAGCACCGTCACCAACAGCGCCCCCAGGGTAATCAGCAGGATCGTCACGATCTGATCCCGTACGGACCGGAACAGATCTGCCTCCCGGATGCTCATCACGGTATAAAACTGCCCCCTGCCCGCCGGAACGCAGCAGAGCAGCCTGCCGTCCCCCGCTGCGGTAAACGCAGCCGGAAAGCCGCGGTCCGCCGCCAGGGCAAAGAGGGTTTCCTCCTCCGCCGCCGGAAAGATCTGCTTCCCCTCCCGGTCAAAAAAGAATACGCTTTCCCCGAATCCGGGCCGGTAAGCCATCATGGCGGACAGGATCCTGCTGATCCGTTGCCTTATCTCGATATATCCGCAGCGGGTGCCGAAGTTGTCATAGTTCTCCAGCACCAGAGTGACAAACTTCTTGCCGTAGGCGTCCGTCACATACTTGGAAAGCTTTTCGTCCCTGCCTGAAAAGAACAGCAGCTGGGCATTCTCCTGTTCGCTGAGCGGCCCGTACCAGGGCTTCGTTTCAGCGCTGTCCCGCGTGATCTCGTTGTCCATACCGGAGGAAATCCGGATGCCGTCCCGCGTATACAGGTTGATCTGGTCGATCGGCCGGTTGGGGAAAACGATCAGGGACAGGATCATGGACAGCCGGTCCGCTTCATCCGAAATGCCGCCGGAAGTCCCCTGGCGCAGGTACAGCCGGTCCTGCAGGCGGGTGGAATAGGTAATGTTCATCGCCATGGTCCGCATCTGGTCGATCTCCCGGTCCGCTGCCGCGGCCATGGACTGCGCCTGCTGGCTGAGCGTGTTCAGCACCTCGCTGCGCACCCGGTTCCCGTGGATCAGCGAAAAAGCGGTGGCAAGCACCGCGAAGGCCAGCAGGATCAGGACGGTATAGGTGCCCAGCAGGGTCCCGCGCACCGTTCTTCCGCGCCCTTGCCTCTTTTGCATCTGCCGCTGCTTCCTTTCCGGATCCCTGATATTGTGTAACGTTTCGTTTTCATCCGGCTTTCAGTATAGGAAAGCAGGCATTTTTTGTCAAGGCGAGGTGCCTTTTCTTTATCTTATCTGGTCTATTTTCAGTTAAAAATGTCCATGGAAACCGATAAAAAGTTCCATTCCTTTTGAACGGATACGTTTCTATAATGGTATCACAGAGAAGCCGGAGTATGCCGGCATACGAAAAAGGACAAAAGACAGAAGGAGGATCCCCGAAATGAAAAAGCTTCTCGCCCTCGCACTGGCGCTGATGATGCTGCTGAGCGCCGCCGCCGTTGTCCACGCTGAAGACGTGGAGATCATCTACATGGCCAGCCAGGACTGGGTCCAGGACGCTGAAATGGAACTGGCTGAGATATTCACCGAAAAGACCGGGATCAAGGTCGATTTCCAGATCATCCCCTCCGACCAGTACACCACTTTGCTTATGACCAGGCTGCGCGCCGGCGAATGCCCGGATCTGTTCGGCTCCCAGGCCGGCAAGTCCGACATCGTGACCCAGCTGAATGTGGAAAAGAACGCTGTGGACCTGAGCGGAGAGCCCTGGGCCGCCACCGTGGATCCCCTGGCCGCCGCCGAGGCCTCTGTGGACGGAAAACTGTACGGACAGCCCGCGCAGGACGTTTCTGCCGTGTGGGCCGTTGCCTACAACAAGAAGGTGTTTGAAAAGCTGAACCTGAGCGTTCCCACCAATTATGAAGAGTTCAAGGCAGTGTGCGAAGCGATCAAGGCTGACGGTATGATCCCGATCTATGAAGCGGTTGCCGACGGCTGGCATCATCAGCTGTGGTTCTGCGAAATGGGCGTCGCCATCGAGCATGCCGAGCCCGGCACCGCGGACAAGCTGAACAGCAACACCATGAAGTTCGCTGACAGCGCTGCCGCGAAGCAGCTGATCGAACAGATCAAGGAAATGGCCGACCTGGGTTACTGGGGCGACAACTACATGGCCAACGAATACAGCGACGCCGCGAAGGCCATCGCCGAGGGCGAGTGCGCCATGACAGTGGCGAACCAGGGCTTCCCCGCCGACCTGAACGCTGCCTATCCGGACTTCCCGGCAGAGGATATCGGCTTCTTCGTCATGCCCCTGCTTGACAACCAGGTGCTGAACATGAACCCCGTCGGCCCGACCCGCTTCATCTATTCCGGCTCCGCCAACATTGACGCGGCGAAGCAGTACCTGGCCTTCCTCGCCGAGCCGGACAGCATCCAGTACCAAATCGAAAATGTGGCGAAGTTCAACACCCTGCCCTTCACCACCGCGAAGGATGCCTATTCTCCCGAGATTTCCGCTTTCTACGCGGCTTATCCGGAACATGGCACCGTTTACCAGACCAGCGTCAACTACGTCAACCCCCAGTGGATGGAGATCGGCAAGGAGCTGATCGATGTCATCCAGGGAGTGCAGAGCGCAGACGACATGCTGGCTCATATCGACCGTAACCGCGCCGACCAGGCGGCTGCCGCCCAGGATCCTGCCTGGAACTGATCGTCTCTTCCCCGGATTTCACGCGGAGGAAACCGGCTTCCCGGTTTCCTCCGCTTTTCAAAACTGCTTTTCCCGACGAAAGGAACTGCCCGGAGGATCGCCATGAACAAGAACCGGATCTACCCGACCTATTTCGTTTTCGGTGCGCTGCTGCTGTATACCGTGCTGTTTGTGCTGCCCTCCGTCATAGGCCTCGGATATTCATTCACCGACTGGTCCGTTTACTCCGACGAGATCCGTTTTGTCGGCCTGAAGAATTTTGCCACCGTTTTTTCATCGGAATACAACTATACCCGGATGCTGACCAACACCCTCCGGTTCACCGTCGTGACCACGCTGGTCAAGAACGCGCTGGGCCTGGCCCTGGCCGTTCTGCTGACCAAACAGGTGAAGCTGCTGAACTTTCACCGGGCCGTCATGTATCTCCCCTGTGTCCTCTCCGCGCTGATCGTCGGCATGATCTTCAAATCGGTCATGAACCCGAAGATCGGCATGCTGAACACCTTCCTGCGGGGGATCGGCCTGAACTTCCTGGCCAGCAACTGGCTGACCGACCCGAAGATCGCCTTCCGTTCCGTCATGGCGGTGGACATCTGGAAAGGCATGGGGTATATTATGACCATCCTGATCGCCGGGATCATGTCCATTCCGCAGACATATTATGAAGCCGCTTCCATCGACGGCGGCAGCGGCTGGCAGTGCTTCCGGCACATCACGCTTCCCCTGCTCGCGCCGACGCTGACCGTGACCACCGTGCTGAACGTGATCTACGGCCTGAAAGTGTTCGACACCGTCTATTCCCTGACCAACGGCGGACCCGGTTTTGCCACGGAGGTCATGTATACAGGCGTATACAAGGAATTCAGCCTGGGACGCTATGCCGTGGGCACGACCCTGTCCACCGTCATGACGCTGGTCATGCTGGTTGCCGGTTACTTCATGATCCGGCACATGGTGAAGGGAGATGGGCAGGAGATATGAAACGCAGAAAACAACTCGCCGTAGCCGGGATCAACGTCCTGGCCTGGGCGCTTTCCCTGGTCATGCTGGCGCCGCTCCTGCTGATCCTGTTCAACAGCCTTAAGACCGGCAAAGCCGCCGCGGATATGCGCCTGTCGCTCCCCGCCTCCCCGGAATGGTCCAACTATGCCCTTGTCATTGAGAAGGGCAAGCTGGGAACCACGTTCCTGAACAGCATGCTCTATTCGGCCTGCAGCGTGCTCCTGTGTACCCTGCTGTGCACCATGGCCGCCTATGTGCTGTCCCGGAACCGCCGGAAACTGCACAGTTTCCTGTACCTTTTCCTGGTCCTGGGCATCGCCATTCCGATCAATTACATACCGCTGATCAAGGTCATGCAGACCCTGAAGCTGATGAACACCCGGGTCGGCATCATCCTGCTCTATACGGCCACCCAGATCCCCTTCAACGTTTTCCTGATCCACAGCTTTGTCAGCAAGATCTCTCCGGAGATCGACGAAGCCGCCGTCATCGACGGCGCGTCGCCCGTCACCCTGTTCTTCCGGATCGTGATGCCGCTGATGAAGCCGGTGCTGGTCACCGTCATGGTGCTGACCTTCCTGAATACCTGGAACGAGTTCGTCATGCCGCTGTATTTCCTCGGCAGCACCGACAAATGGCCCATGACCCTGGCAGTGTATAATTTCTTCGGGATGTATTTCAAGGACTGGAACCTGGTCTGCGCGGACATCGTGCTGACCAGCGCGCCGGTCGTCATCATCTACCTGCTGGGCCAGAAATACATCGTCTCCGGCATGACCGCGGGGGCGGTCAAAGGATGAAAGGAGCCCCTTTATGCATCAGATCACCGTTGCTCCCGGGATCACCCGCGTCCTGCTGAATCCGGAAAGCGCAGAAGCGTTTGTCCCCGTCGCTTTCCGGGACGAAAACAGTGACTACCTCCGACTGGCCGCGTGCGCTTTCAGCCCGCGGCCTGTCTGGCGTCTCACCGGACAGGGAGAAAGCGGTGAAGTGAAGCAGACCGCCAACGGCGAAGTCATTTCCTTTGACGCCGGGGAGCGCGTACAGGCCGGAACCGCTTATTCCGCCGTTCTGCGTTTCACGTATCCGGGCACCCCGGTCCTGACCGGGCTCGGTGCCCATGAGGACGGCATTTTCGACTATGCCGGCCGGTCCGAGCTGCTCTATGAACATAATATGAAGATCCCGATCCCCTTCCTGCTGAGCAGCGACGGCTGGGGTCTCCTGATCGAGGCCGGCTGCGCCATGCGGTACCGGGGAGAGCGGAACGCGTTCACCTTTGAGCTGGACGCGGTGAACCGGCTTTCCTTCCTGGTCTTCAGGGGGCAGGACTGCGCGGATGTGCTCAAAAAGCTGGCCGGGATCATCGGAAAGCCGGCCATGCTGCCGAAGTGGGCTTTCGGTTATATGCAGAGCAGGGAGCGGTACCGGTCCGCGGACGAGGTGCTCTCCACAGCCCGGGAATTCCGCCGCCGGCATCTGGGGCTGGACTGTATCGTGCAGGACTGGATGACCTGGAACGACGGCTGCTGGGGCGACAAGACGCCCGATCCGTCCCGTTTCCCGGATGTCCGCGCCCTGACGGACGCCCTGCATGCCATCAACGTGCATTTTATGGTCTCCGTCTGGCCGAACACCGGCAGCGGCCGTGACTGCGAAGAATTCGCGCAGGCCGGGCTGTTCCTGCCCTCCAGCCGGATCTATGACGCTTTCTCTCCCGAAGCCCGGGACCTGTACTGGCAGCAGTGCATGCGTTATTGGATGGGCGGCGGCACGGACGCCCTCTGGTGTGACAGCTGCGAGCCGATCACGGATCCGGACTGGTGCGGCAGTGAAAAGCGGGATCCTGAAACCCGGTGCCGTCTCATCAAGGAAGCTTCCGCCCTGCGCATGGACCCGGTGAATATGAACGCCTATGCTTCCTTCCATCTGCGGGGCCTCCGGGAGCACTGGCTCAGGGACATACCGGACAAGCGGCCCGTACTGCTCGCCCGCAGCGGCGGAACAGACTCCGGCGCGCTGGGCGTCATTCTCTGGTCCGGGGATATCTCCGCCCGCTGGGACGTGCTGGCCGCGCAGGTCACGGAAGCCGTCCGGGTCTCCTGCAGCGGCATCCCCTGGTGGACGCTGGACATCGGTGCCTTCTTTGTGGACCGCAAGGATCCCTGGTTCTGGCGGGGAGACTACCCGGCCGGCGTTCAGGATCCGGCGTACAGGGAGCTGTATATCCGCTGGTTCCAGTTCGGAGCCATGCTGCCCGTTTTCCGCTCCCACGGCACGGATACGCCCCGGGAGCCCTGGGCCTTTGGGGATGAGGACAGCCCGGAATACGCCTGCCTGCGGGACATCATCCGCCTGCGCTACCGCCTGCTCCCCTGGCTGTATTCGGAGGCTGCCCGCAGCTGCGAAACAGGCCTGCCCCTGATCCGGGCCATGCTCACCGCCTTCGGCGGAAACAGCCTGGTTCGTGATCTGTCGGATCAGTACATGCTGGGCGATGCCCTGCTGGTAAAGCCGGTCACCCGTTCTCTGAAGGACGGCGGCGGAACAACAGAAGCCGCCTTGCCTGAAGGCGGCTGGTACAACCTGTTTACAAAAGCCTATGAACCCGGCGGCACACGCGTGACCGTCGAAACTCCCCTGGACCGCTTCCCCGTTTTCATCCGTGCAGGCAGCATCCTGCCGGTTTCCGGGGACGCATGCTGCGCGGCGGACCTGAAAACTCCCGCGGATGAGCTGCTGGTCTTCAGCGGCGCTGACGGTGCTTTCGCCCTTTACGACGATGAAGGCGACGGCATGGATTATCTCCGCGGTGCATACCTGAAGATTCCCTTCCGCTGGGAGGAAGCCACCGGTACCCTCCTGGCCGGAAAAGCGGAAGGCAGCCTTCCGGTCCGTACCCGGCTGCAGGTTCGCCTGATCCGTCCGGATGGTCTCACCGAGACCCGCACGCTGGATTATAACGGCGAACCTGTCCGCCTGATCTTCTAGTTGTTGTCAGAGGGGTTGTCAGGGGACGAACCGCCGGCGGCCCGCAGTGCGGGAAATCCCGTCGGCGGTGAGATCATCTGAAAAGGAGCAATCTTCACTGTGTAAAGTTGTCAAGGGGACGGTTCTCCTGACAACTTTTTTCTGTTCCGGTAACAATCCCGTCTTTTTCCGGCTCAGAGCCGGATCATCATATATCCGCTGGTGAACGGAAGAAAATCGAATTTCTTTGTCCCGGTATGGACCGCCCCGTTCTGCTCATACCATTTCCGCAGGACCTTATTCTCTTCCACGATACTCAGCCGCATGACCCCTCGGCCCAGCTGCCGGGCAGTTTCCGCCGCGTGCTTCAGCAGCGCTGTTCCGATGCCCCGGTGTCTGTATTCCGGCAGCACGGAGAGATTTCCCAGTTCACATTCATCCCCGTCTGTCAGCAGCAGCGAATAGTATCCCCGGATCACGCCGTCCTCTTCATCCGCGTACATCAGCCGGTGTTCGCTGTACATATGCCAGAGCAGCCGGTTCTCATCCGTCGCGAAAGCCACATACCGCGGGGCGTTTTCCTCTGTAAAGCCAAACTGGTCTGCCACCGTCCGGTGGCTGCGCCGGATCACCTGTACGCATTCAGGGATATCTTCCCTCCTGACTTCCCGGATCATCTTTTCCGCCTCCCGTTGTTCTTTTATTCTCCTGCATACAAATATACAAAAGCTCCTCTTCCCCGTCAACAGTTGTCAGGGGACGAACCGCCGACGGCCCGCGGTGCGGGAAATCCCGTCGGCCGTGAGATCATCTGAAAAGGAGCAATCTTCACGGTGTGAAGTTGCGACTATTGAAGATGCGGATACGGTTCTCTTGACAACTTTTTCGCGGACCGTTATTCTGGTCAGGAGGTGTTCAGTCATGCCGAGAACAGCACGTAAAATCGGGAACAGCGGTTTCTGTCACATCGTCGCAAGGGGCGTCGGAAAACAGATCATTTTCGAAGAAGAAAACGACTGTCTGTTACTCCTCTGATTACTGAAAAAGTACGCAATTATTCTATTCCATCCGGAACAACGGCACGGATGTATTCGGCTATTATGAATGTGAAAAAGGAATTGAATTTGCTGAAAAGACTCAGGCCGGCAGTCCCGTTGTGGACAGGTGGAATGACTATATGGAAGATGTGCTGGAGCTGGTGATGGACCCGGAGACCGGAGCCCAGCCAAAGCTTCAGTTGATGTTCAGGATGGAATAGGGATCAGCGGAGGATCAGGGTATGCATAACGCAAAGGAACTTACCGTCGCATATATCGGCGGCGGCTCCCGGGGATGGGCCTGGGGATTCATGACGGACCTGGCGACAGATCCGGACCTGTGCGGCGTCGTCCGCCTGTACGATATTGACCGGGAAGCCGCGGAGCGCAACCAGGTCATCGGCAGCCGGATCAGCGCCCATCCGGACGCGATTTCCCGCTGGGCCTATGAGGTCAGCGGAAGCCTGCAGGAGGCCCTGTCCGGTGCGGATTTTGTCGTCATTTCCATCCTGCCCGCCACCTTCCGGGAAATGGAAAGCGATGTCCACCTGCCGGAGCGGGTCGGGATCTTCCAGCCCGTAGGCGATACGGTCGGCCCCGGCGGCTTCATGCGCGCCATGCGCACCGTACCCATGTTCGTCACCATTGCCGAAGCGATCCGGGATTACGCGCCGGGCGCCTGGGTCATCAATTATACCAATCCCATGTCCCTGTGCGTACGGACGCTGTATGAGGTCTTCCCGGGCGTTCGCGCCTTCGGCTGCTGCCATGAGGTTTTCGGCACCCAGAAACTGCTCTGTTCCATGCTGGAAACGGAGGAAGGGATCCGTGGCGTCACCCGGCAGGACCTGCGCACCACGGTTACCGGCATCAACCATTTCACCTGGCTGACCGCCGCGTCCTGGGGCGGTACGGACCTGATGCCCCTGTACGCCCGTTTTGCCGATAAATATGCCGCGGACGGCTATGAAGCCGGGCAGGACGGAAACTGGATGAATTCCCATTTTTCCTGCGCCCACCGGGTCAAGTTTGACCTCTTCCACCGGTACGGGGCAATTGCCGCCGCCGGTGACCGCCATCTGGCGGAATTCGTCCCGCCCTGGTATACGAAGGATCCGGATACCGTCCGCTCCTGGAAATTCAGCCTGACCCCGATCTCCTGGCGCGTGAAGGACCTGCAGGACCGCCTTGCCCGCTCCGCCCGCCTGGTTTCCGGGGCGGAGGCGCCTTCCCTCACTCCCTCAGGAGAGGAAGGTCATCTCCTGCTCAAGGCGCTCCTGGGGCTCGGTGACATGGTTTCCAATGTGAACCTCCCGAACCGGGGCCAGGTTCCCGACCTGCCCGCCGGCGCCGTCGTGGAGACCAACGCCCTCTTTACCCGGAACGGCATTGAGCCCGTGTCCGCCGGCCCCACCCCCGCCGCGGTCCTGCCCCTCGTCATGAATCACGTGCTGAACCAGGAGAACACCCTGTCCGCAGCCCTGCACTGTGACAGGAAGCTGGGATTCGCCGCCTTTGTGAATGATCCCCGCTTCGCGTCAGTCTCCCCTTCCGACGCGCAGGATCTGTTCTGCGACATGCTGGAAAACCAGCGGGATTACCTGCCTTCCGGCTGGTTCTGATCCCCGCAGCCTTTGTACAGATGCCAAAACCCCCGGAACCGCTTTCATTCGTCGGTTCCGGGGGTTCTTCTTTCATTCGGCAGGCCGTGCACGTCACGGCTTTCAGTTCTGTTCTGCTCCGCCGCAGGTTCCCCGGCAGACCAGGGAAACCGGCAGTGTGATCCTCTGCGGCGGAAGGGACGGTTCATGGATCCGCTTCCGGATCAGGTCGATCGCCAGTGCCGCTTCCTGTTCAAAATTCGTATCGACCGAGCAGATCGGCCGCGGAAAATTCAGGTAACCCCGAATATTGTCGAAGCCGACCATCGCGAAATCCTCCGGCACACGCAGTCCGGCGCTCTCCATCGCCGTGATCGTTCCCCAGGCTTCATCGTCGCAGAAGGAGAACAGTCCGGTGAAGCCCCTGGCTTTCCATATCTCCAGCTGGGCGAGGATCTCTTTGTCGGACGGGATCACGGCGAATGCCATATCCTTTTCGGTCAGTCCCGCCTCCAGGCACGCGCGGAAAAAACCCTGCCTGCGCATCCGCGTGGAATAAGTTACATCCGCGTGGGAAACCATCGCCAACTTCCGGTGCCCATGGTCAAGCAGGTGTTTCGCGGCCAGGTAGCCTCCCTGCTCTTCGTCAAAAAGGATGCAGTCGTCCCGCTCGTTATTGACATAGCGGTTCAGCAGCACATAGGGCACTCCGCTGTCCCGGAGCAGGTCCAGGGCCGGCGACTCCGAAGCCCACGGGACGATGAGGATCCCGTCCACCTGGCGGGAAAGGGCCATTTCCACCATGTTCTGCTCAATTTCCGGATTGTCCCGGGAGCAGAGAATCATCAGGCTGTAGCCCAGCCGTGCCGCCTCCTGCTGGATCAGGTCGCCGAGCACGGCATAAAAGGGGTTGACCATGGAGCCGGTGATCATGGCGATCGTCTTGGTCCGCCCGGACCGCAGGGAGCTGGCAATATAATTCCGGACATAACCCATCTCCCGCGCCACCTTCTGGATGTGCTCGCAGGTCTGCCGGGAAATATCCGGTTTGTTCTTCAGTGCGCGGGATACCGTATTGATCGTGAAACCGGTTGCTTTTGCGACATCTTCCAGCGTTACCCGCCCGGAGGATCTGCCCATCGGTTCCGCCGCCTTTCTATTGTAAAAATCGGTTCATATTAGCATACGGGCGGAATAAAATCAACAAACTTCCCTCCCTTTGCTTCCGCGCTGCAAATATCAGACAATTTTTTTGCCAAAAAGTACTTGACAAGGCGTACATCCTGATGCTATCATACAGCCAGAAGATAACATTAACGATAATGTTAACGTTAATTCTTGCCAGATTTTACAAATTTGTTAAAACGCGTGATTGCACCCCAACCCGAATTGTTGAGCGGAAAGCTCATCAAAATATGAAGGAGGCTCCTATCATGAAGAAACTGTTAGCTCTTGCCCTGACCCTGTGCCTGCTGCTGGGCGTATGTTCCTTTGCGTCCGCCGCTGACACCACAACCCTGACCATGTGGACATTCATCGCCCAGCATCAGGAATTCTTTGAGAAAGCGGCTGCCCGCTGGAACGAAGCGAATCCCGATCGCCCCATCGCGGTGGAAGTCACCACCATCGGCTATGACGACATGCACAACAAGTTCAAGGTTGCCCTTCAGTCTGACGAAGGCGCCCCGGATATGTGCGACGTCGAGCTCGGACAGTTCCCGAACATCCTGGCCTACAGCGACAAGCTGCTGGACCTGACGGAAGCCCTCAGCCCCTACATGGCTGACCTGGTCAAAGCCCGCCTCGAGATTTACGCCAAGGACGGCAAATACTACGGCGCTCCCCTGCACGTCGGTGCGATGGTTTCCTTCTATGACAAGGCCCTGCTCGAAAGCGCCGGCATCAACTACGAAGACATCAAGACCTGGGAAGACTGGAAGAACGCCGGCATCAAGCTGAAGGAAGCTGTTCCGGATGCCTGGATGGGCACCGTGGAAACCAGCACCCAGTGGGTTGCTTCCCTCATGCTGGCCCAGCAGGGTAAAGACTGGCAGGCTGACGGCCAGGCGACCGTGAACACCCCCGAAGTTGCGAAGATCATCGACACCCAGAAGAGCTGGCTGGAAGCCGGCATCTGCGAAGTCTGCCCCGGCGGCCAGCCCGATACCGAGGAAGGCAAAGCCTACATCGCCAACAACAAGATCGCCAGCGTCATCATGCCCTTCTGGTTCATGAGCCGCTTCACCGATGAAATCGGCGAGAACTGCAAGGACCGTTACGTGGTTGCTCCCTGCCCCGTCTTCGAGGAAGGCCAGATCCGTTCCATCGGCCAGGGCGGTACCGGCACCGTCGTGTACGCCAACGGCACCAATCCTTCCCTGTGCGCTGAGTTCCTGGCCTTCGCCAAGGTTTCTCCCGAAGGTGAAGCGCAGATCTGGTCGGTGCTGGGCTTCGACCCCTGCAACACCGCCATCTGGGATGACGCTTCCATCATGAAGACCGATGACAACAAGTTCAACCAGTACTTCATCGGCTACCCGATCGACGCCCTGATCCCGCTGAAGGCCGAAATCGGCTACATCGTCTCCACCTCCATCAGCCCCACCATCAACAACTACCTGGGCACCACGCTCTGGAATGATGTGTATGTGGACGGCACGGATACGGCCGAAGCGCTGGAAGAAGCGCAGGAATCCATCGAAAGCGACCTGTTCTGATCCCTTTCTCTTCAGCATGGGAGTGAAAACTCCCATGCGCTTTATGTGGCGGCGGTCCGCGTGAGGACCCCCGCCGCGCCTGAAAAAGATCCGCTGTAACTATTCGACCTGACAAAACAGAGAGGAAGAACCCGGTATGCAGTTACAGTCCGTCCAGGGCAGGAAAAAAAGGAAAGCCCTGTTCCTTCTCATCATCGGGATTATCCTGCTGGTCTTCGGCGTTGCGTCGCTGTTTGCCCTCCAGGGAAAATCGATCCAGTTTGACCGGGATTTTGACAACGGTGCCGACCTGAGCGCCTTCCCCTTCGGAGGAACCGCTGAGGACGGTTCCCGGGGCGTCCTGCAGAACGTCGCGCTGACCCTCCTGCGCCAGCGTGCCTTCGTGATGCTGGCCGGCGTCCTCCTGGTCGCGCTTTTCGTGGTGCTGAACCGGGAGCTGCTCTATTCCCAGAAGCTCGCGCCCTACGTCTTCGTGGCGCCTTTCATCATCACCTTCGTCGTCTTCTTCGCCTATCCGATGATCACGACCGTCCTGATGAGCTTCCAGGAGATCACGGGCAGCGGCTCCACCTGGGTCGGTTTCAAGAACTACCAGGACATGTTCGCCAACAAGAATTTCTACACCGCCGTCCAGAACTCCGCCGTCTACATGGTGCTGACCTGCGCCATCCTGATCCCGGTTCCCATGGTCCTTGCCTATATCGCGGAAAGCAAGTTCTCCAAAGCCGGCAAGTTCTTCAAGACCGTTGCCTTCATGCCCGTGCTCTGCTCGGTCGTGGTGGCCGGCATCATCTTCCGCATGATGTTCAGCGAGCTGGACGGGGCGCTGATGAACCAGGCCCGCGGGCTGTTCGGCCTCGAGCCGATCACCTGGCTGAAAGGTTCCTCGACCTCGATGTTCGCCATGGTGCTGCTGTGCTTCTGGCGCTGGACCGGTATGAACATGCTCTACTACATGGCCGGCCTGAAATCCATCCCCGCCGAGCTCTATGAAGCCGCCGACATCGACGGAGCCAATGCCTTCCAGAAGTTCACGAAGATCTGCCTCCCCCTGCTCAAGCCCACGACCATCTATGTGCTGACGATCTCCATCTACGCCGGCCTTTCGATGTTCACCGAAAGCTACATGATCTTCGGCGGCAACAACTCGCCGAAGAACTACGGCCTGACCATCGTCGGCTACCTCTACCGCTACGGGTTTGAAAAAGTGGATAAATTCGGCTTTGCGTCGGCCGTCGGCCTGGTGCTGCTTGTCGGCAGCCTGATCATCACCCTGGTCCAGCTCTGGATCACCGGGACCATCGGCAGGAAGGGGGAGAAAGCATGACCATCCGGCATGAAAAGAAATACACCGGACGCAGGATCGCCCTCTGGATTTTCTTCGGCGTCCTCTCCGTCCTCTTCATGATCCCCCTCTACGCCCTGCTCCTGGGCACCTTCAAGGGCGGCGCCGAGCTGTTCGTCTCCGGCCTGAACCTGAATCCAACGCCGGACAAGCTTCACCTGAAAGCCTGGAATTACCTGTTCACCGGCGTCATGTCCAACGGGGAGCTGAATCCTCACGACTACTTCCGCTGGTACGGCAACAGCCTCATGGTTGTGGTCATCCAGACCGTCCTGACCCTGCTGCTGTCCTCCATGGTAGCCTACGGGTTCGCGAAGTACAAGTTCAAAGGCCAGAATGCCCTCTTCATGTGCGTGCTGATGGTCATGATGGTCCCCCTGGAAATCCTGATGCTGCCCATGTACACCCAGGTCAACGCCATGGGCCTGCGGAACAGCTACGCCGGCGTCATCCTTCCCTTCCTGGTCAGCATGAGCGCGGTGTTCTTCTTCCGCCAGTTCCTTTCCGGCATCCCTTACGAGATGATCGAAGCCGCCCGCGTGGACGGCTGCACGGAATACGGCACCTTCTTCCGGATCATCATGCCGACCATGATCCCCGCCTACGCTTCCATGACCGTCCTGACCGGCATGGGTGCCTGGAATGCCCTGCTCTGGCCAATGCTCGTCATCTCCGATATGAAGAAGTACACCATTCCGATCGGCCTGAACACCCTCTGGTCCCCCTACGGCAACAACTATGACCTGATGATCACCGGCTCCTGTTTCGCGATCCTTCCCCTGCTGCTGATCTACCTCTTCGCCCAGAAGTTTATCGTGGAGGGCATGACCGCCGGCGCCGTCAAGGGCTGACCCGGCAATCAACCTGGCAATATAATTCACTACGGGAGGAAAACATATGAAAAAGGCAACCCTGATCCTGGACAAGGATTTCTCCATCGGCCGGATCGACCCCCGCATGTACGGTTCGTTCATTGAGCACCTGGGCCGCGCGGTGTACGGCGGCATCTATGAGCCCGGCCATCCCACCGCGGATAAGAACGGATTCCGGCAGGATGTCATCGACATGGTCCGGAAGCTCGGCGTTCCTGTCGTCCGTTATCCCGGCGGCAACTTCGTTTCCGGCTTCAACTGGGAGGACTCCGTCGGCCCGCGTGACCAGCGGCCGAAGCGCCTGGATCTTGCCTGGTTCACCACCGAGACCAACGAGGTCGGCCTTCATGAATTCTGCGACTGGGCCAGGAAAGCCAACACCGAGGTCATGTATGCCGTGAATCTCGGCACCCGGGGCGCGGACGCGGCCCGGAATGTCGTAGAGTATGCCAACCACAAAGGCGGCAGCTACTGGTCCGACCTGCGGATCAAAAACGGCGCGAAGGATCCCTTCAACATCAAGCTCTGGTGCCTGGGCAACGAAATGGACGGCCCCTGGCAGATGGGCCACAAGACCGCCTATGAATACGGCCGCGCCGCCAATGAGGCCGCCAAGGTCATGAAATGGGTCGACCCGTCCATCGAGCTCGTCGCCTGCGGCAGCGCCGCCCATGATATGCCCACCTACGGCGAATGGGAATACACCATGCTCAACGAATGCTATGAGAACGTGGATTATGTTTCCCTGCACCGGTATTACGGCAATCCCACCAACGATACCCCCGGCTTCCTGGCCCGCAGCATGGACCTGGAGGATTTCATCCGGGAGGTTGTCGCCATCTGCGACGCCGTCGGCGGCAGGAAGCATTCAAAGAAGAAGCTGAACCTCTCCTTTGACGAGTGGAACGTCTGGTACCATTCGAACCAGCAGGACCAGGAGGTCTGGAAAGCGGACAAATGGGGCCGTGCCCTGCCGCTGCTGGAGGATGTCTACAACTTTGAGGACGCGCTGCTGGCCGGCGCCATCCTGATCACCTTCCTGAAGAATGCCGACCGCGTGAAGGTCGCCTGCCTCGCGCAGCTGGTCAACGTCATCGCCCCGATCATGACCCGCAACGGCGGCGGCGTCTGGGCCCAGACGATCTACTGGCCCATGATGCACGCGTCGAAGTACGGCCGCGGCACCGCCCTGCGTCCCATCCTCTCCTCCCCGGTGTACGACTGCAGGGATTATGAAAAGGTCCCGCTGGTGGACGCCGCGGCAACCCTCGCGGATGACGGCAGCATCACCGTCTTTGCCGTCAACCGTTCCGGCGATGAGGACATCACCCTGGACTGCGACCTGCGCGCCTTCGGCAGCCTGCAGCCCGCGGAGCATATCGTCCTGCACCATGACGACGTCAAAGCCGTCAACACGGAAGCGAACCCGGAGGAAGTCGTCCCCGTCAGCGGCCGCAAAGCCAAAGTCGACGGAGGCCGCATGACCGTGAAGCTTCCCGCTCTTTCCTGGAATGTTATCCGCCTGACCCCTGGAAAATAAACAGCCAGTCAGGTATTCTCCTTTTTTCCCTCTCCGGTCCCCCGGAGAGGGTTTTCTGAAATTTCTGTCGAAAGGGATAATGCATCAATGAAAAATCGGTTCTTTGCCGCGGTCCTGGCCGCTGTCCTCCTGCTGTCCTTCCCTGCCTTTGGGGACAACGCTTCCCTGCCGGCCCCCGCCTTTAAGGAAGTCAGCGTCCATGATCCGTCCGTCATCCGCGTCCCGGACGGCACCTTCTATATCTACGGCAGCCATATGACCGCCGCCAGGAGCACGGACCTGATCAGCTGGAAGATGTTCTCCCGCAACGCGGATACCGGCTGCAAGCTCGTGGACAACGTGCAGGAGGAAATGCGTGAGGCCCTGTCCTGGGCGAAGACCACGACCTTCTGGGCACCGGATGTACAGCAGCTGGCGGACGGGCGGTATTACCTGTATTACTGCACCTGCGAGGGCTCGTCGCCCCTCAGTGCCCTCGGCCTGGCGGTCAGTGACAGCCCGGAAGGCCCGTTCCGGAACCTGGGGGTCTTCCTGAAAAGCGGGGAGCCCGGCTATGACGCGACCGTCTGGCCCAACGCCATCGATCCCTGCGTCTTCTTCGACCGGGAAAACCGCCTCTGGATGGTCTACGGCAGCTATTCCGGCGGCATCTTTATCCTGGAGATGGATCCGCAGACCGGTTTCCCGCTGGAGGGCCAGGGCTACGGGAAAAAGCTCCTCGGCAAAAACCACGCCCGGATCGAAGGCCCCTATATCCTCTACAGCCCGGATACGGAGTATTATTACCTGTTCCTTTCCTTCGGGGGACTGAACGCGGCGGACGGCTACAATATCCGCGTCTGCCGCAGCCGCAATCCCGACGGTCCCTACGAGGACGCGCTCCGGCCCATGATTAACTGCGGCGGGCAGGACGGAACCTTCTTCAACGATCCGGATTATGAAGGCTACGGCGTCAAGCTCATGGGCGGCTACTGCTTTGAAAACCTGGAGGGCGACAAAGCCTCCGGCCGCCTTGCGTACCGTTCCCCCGGGCACAATTCCGCGTATTATGATCCGGAAACCGGCCGCTATTTCCTCATCTTCCATACCCGTTTTGCCGACCGGGGGGAAACCTTCCGCGTCCGGGTCCACCAGATGATGATGAATGAGGACGGCTGGCCCGTGGTCCTTCCCCAGCGCTATGCCGGGGAAATGCCGGAGCCTGTTCCGGAAGCGGAGCAGCCCGGCGTATACAAGGTCATCCTGCACGGGCGCGATATCAATAAGACGGAGCATGTCAGCGTGGCCGTCAACCTGCACGCGGACGGAACCGCGGACGGCGCCCTGTCCGGTTCCTGGTCCTGTGACGGAACGGTCTTCCGCTGCGAGCTGGACGGCGTCTCCTACCGGGGCGTCATGAACCTGGCCTGGGACAGCCGGGAGGAGGCCTGGGTCACCTGTTTCACCGCGCTGGATGATACCGGTGCCGCCCTCTGGGGCTCCCGCGCCGCTTTCCAGCCGTAACCGCAGACCGGCGGGAACTTTTCCCGCTGCCGCTCTCCCCGCGTGCCGCGGGGGGCAGCCCGGACGGAGGCCGGTAACAACGTGATAGGGAAACGCTTTTCTTCCGGGATCCGGCTGGCTGCCGTCCTCCTGGCGGTCCTCTGCCTTGCGGGGACCGCGGTCTCCGCTTCCGCCGAAACAAAGCTCATGGTCGTTTCCGACCCGCATTATATGGATCCGTCGCTGTACCGCGGCAGCGAGCTGTTCCTCAGCGTCCTGCGCCGGGGAGACGGAAAGCTGACGCAGTACGGGGAGGATCTGCTCTCCGCCCTGTACCGGCAGGTCCTGGAGGAGAAACCGGATCTCCTCCTCGTTACCGGGGACCTGACCTTCAACGGGGAAAAAGCCAGTCATCTCGCGCTGGCGGACTGGTTCCGGACCGTGGAGGCGGCCGGTGTTCCCGTCCGGGTCATCCCGGGCAATCATGATATCAATACCGCCGGCCCTGTCGGCTTTTCCGGCAACGCATATTACAGGACGGAGCCGGTCACTCCGGACGAATTCGCGTCCGTCTATGAAGGCTTCCTGGAATCCCCCGGGGATGCCGGCTTCAGTTATGTTGTGCAGGTCAGCAGCCGCCTCCGGGTTGTCATGACGGATGTTTCCTGGTACCGGGACGGTGCGCAGACCTTCGGGTTGTTTACCTCCAGCCACGAGGCCTGGCTGGAGGCTGTCCTCGCGGATGCCGCCGAAGCCGGCGCGCAGGTTGTCACGGCTACCCACCACAGCCTCCTGCCCCATACGGAGTTCTCCCGGGAAAACTTCCTGATGTTCCGGAGTGAGCGGATGGCGGCCCTGGCCGCCCGGTACGGCGTACGCCTGAACCTGTCCGGCCACCTGCATATCCAGCATATTGCCCGGGAAGGCAGCCTGGCGGACGCGGCGCTGGGCGCGTTCTGCGTCTGGCCGCACCGCTATGCCGTAGTGACGGCCGGTGATGACGGCGGCCTGGTTTATGAAGCCCGTATGCTGGAGGACCGCTTCCTGCCGGAGGGATTCCGGGAGATGAGCCGGGAATGGTTTGCCGGAATCACCCGGGAGAAAGCCGCCGCCTCCCTCGCCGGGGATGCGGAAGAAATCCGGGCCATGGCGGACTATGCGGCCAGGTTCAACCTGGCATATTTCTCCGGAACCTTCCGGGGGGACGATCCCTCCTGGACGGAGGATCCCGCCTATGCCCTCTGGGAAAACCATCCGGAATCCTCCTTCGGGGATTATATGCGCCAGGTCATGGCCGGGGACTCCGGCAGCAGCCTGCGCCTGGAGCTGCCCCCTCCCGTTCCCGGGCCGTAAGCCGGCCGCTCCCGCACCTGTTTTCCTTTTTCATGCAAAAGAAAACCAGGGACCGCTTCCGTGATATGTACCCAGTTTCCTGGACACATTGATTTATGATCGAGGCTCAACCCATGGATGCCAACCTGTATTTTACGGGTGGCATCCATTTTGTTTTTGCCTGGATGCGCTCATTGTTATAGTAGTC